>JAANMV010000072.1_pt1 | contig 104851 bp, 99 predicted proteins | sample 7279661 | NCBI WGS metagenome assembly JAANMV01 (sample SAMN14094540, study PRJNA606508) | bioreactor metagenome | isolation source: A lab-scale SPAN reactor treating ammonium-rich wastewater day 121 | place: Ireland: Galway | collected 2017-05-16
GGCGCCGGCGACCAGGCCGGCGGCAATCCCGGGGCCGAAGATGCCGAGACCGAACAGCGCGAGCGCGCCAAGCATGGTGGCAAGCGCGACATCCAGGCTCGGGTCAGCGCCGGTCGGCGCCGTGAACTCGCCAAAGATCCCGCTGCCGATGCCGACAATCACCGCCAGCACCAGCACCTTGATGCCGGAGGCCACCACGTTGCCGAGCACCCGCTCGGCGAGGAACGCCGTCCGGTTCCACAAGGCAAAGGGCACCAGAATAAAACCCGCGAGTGTGGTCAGCTTGAACTCGATGAGCGTGACGAACAGCTGCACCGCCAGCACGAAGAAGCTGACGATCACCACCAGCCACGCCAGAAACAGCACCGCGATGCTGTCGATATTGAGGAACACCTCGGGGAAGCCGGCCAGGTCGCCGATCTGGGCGAGCAAGGGCCGACCCGCCTCGACACCGACGGCGGCGAGACGCCCCGGCTGCAGCAGCTCGGCTTCCGTCAGGGTGGAACCGGTGGCCGTGAGCCCGAGTCCCGCGAAGGAATGAAAGAGGATGCCGGCGAGCTGATTGAAGTTGTTGAGGATGAAGGCGAAGGCGCCGACGTAGAGGATCTTCTTCAGGAGCTTGGCGATAACGTCGTCCGTACCGCCCAGCGCCCAGAAGAGACCGGCCAGCGTCACGTCCAGCGCCACCAGAATGCCGGTGAGCCAGGCCACCTCCCCGCCCAGCAGGCCGAAGCCCGAGTCGATGTACTGGGAGAAGATCGCGAGGAAGCGGTCGATGACGCCGAGATTGTCCACGGCGGGCTACGGCGCAAACAGTTCGACGGCGGCGGGTGTGTAGCGTGTGCCGTCACCGAGGAACCGGGCGCGCACCGCGCGGGCCCGTTCGGCCGCCGCCACGGTCCGTGCCGCTTCGGTCGCGACCGCCCGCCCCTCGCTGATCGCGAGTTGCTGGGCCTGCAGCTGCTGGCGGATCGACAGCGCCAGCAACTGGTTGCCGGCCTGGGTGGCTTCCAGCGCGCCGGCCGCGCCCTGACTGCGCGTGACCAGATTGCCGAGCACCGTCGTGTCGGTGCGGAAGTTCTCCTGCACCTGCGCCTGGACCCGCACCGCGGTGCGCAGCGCTTCGAGCGAGTTGCGCCAGTGCTCGCGGGCGTCGGTCAGCAGCCGCGAGCCCGGCAGCGCGGCGTCGTAGGTGTCCGGGTAGAGTGCGGCGAACTGTGTTTCCACCTGCGCGACCGCGAAGGCCAGACCGCGCGCTTCGACGATCAGCCGGTCGGTGGCGGCCAGCGCCACCCGCAAATCATTCAGCGTGTTCAAATCCAGTGAGCGGAGATTGCGCGCCTGGTTCTGCAGCATCACCGTTTCGTTCTGCAGCTGCTGGATCTGGTTATTCACCTGCTGCAAGGTGCGGGTTGCGGTCAACAGGTTCTGCGTGAAGTTGGACGCGTCGAAGACGGTCAGGGCCAGGGCGGGCCCCGCCGTCGCGCCGACTAGCGCCAGAACAGCCACGGTCGTTTGGAGTCGGTTCATGCGGGTCTCCCGGGGGTTGGGGAAAAGTTCTCGGCCAGCACCGCGGCCCAGGGCAGGTCGCGGTGCCGCAGCCACGCCGCGGCAAAGGCAGCCGCGGAGGACGGTGGTTCGACAGACATATATATAGAGTCGATGGCCCGCTGGTCGGCGGGGGTCGAGGCGCCGGCAAACGCCAGCGCCACGGGCCCAAGATCCAGGTCAAAGAGCCGGGCGCCGAGAGCCGATTGGTAGTAGTACTCGCGCTTCGGGGTCGCCCGGGCCAGGATGTCGATCTGGCGGTCGTTGAGCCCGAAGCCCTGGTAGATGGTTCTGAGCTGGGGCTCGGTCGCCTGGGGCGAGGGCAGGAAGATCCGGCTCGGGCAGCTTTCGATCAGGGCCGGCGCGATCGACGAGCGCGCGATGTCGGCCAGCGACTGGGTGGCGAAGATCACGGCCACGTTGCGCTTTCGCAGCGTCTTCAACCACTCGCGGATCCGCCCGGCAAAGGCCGGGTCGTCCAGAAACACCCACGCCTCGTCGAGGACCAGCAGCGTCGGTGCGCCGTCGAAGCGCGCCTCCAGCCGGTGAAACAGGTAGGTCAGCACCGGCAGCACCGCGCTCTTGCCGTGCATGAGGGCTTCCATCTCGAAGCCCTGCACGTCGGCGCTGCCCAGCCGGTCCTGGTCCGCATCGAGCAGCCGCCCGTGGGCGCCGCTCAACGTGTAGGGCTGCAGAGCCTGCCGCAGGTCGTGAGACTGCAACAGAATCGAGAGCCCGGTCAGCGTGCGCTCCCCGACCGGCGCCGACGACAGGCTGCCGAGCGCCGACCACACCGCGTCTTTAACGCCCGGGGTGAGCTCGATGCCCTCGTGGACCAGCAACGTCGCCAGCCACTCCGCCGCCCAGGCGCGCTCGGTCGGCTCGTCAATCCCCGCCAGCGGCTGAAACGCAATGGCGCCCTCCGCGCCCAGGTCGTGGTGCTCGCCGCCGAGCCCGAGCACCGTGGCGCGCACCGAGCCGCCCTTGTCGAAGACGAACAGCCGCGCGCCGGGGTAACGACGGAACTGCAGGGCGAGCAGCGCCAGCAGCACGGACTTGCCGGCGCCGGTCGGGCCCACCACCAGCGTGTGGCCGACGTCACCCACGTGCGTGACCAGCCGAAACGGCGTCGCCCCGCCGGTACGGGTGACCATCAGCGGCCCGCCATTGAGATGCGCGTTGCGTTCGGGCCCGGCCCAGACCGCCGAGAACGGCATCAGGTGGGCGAGGTTGAGGGTCGAGATCAGCGGCTGCCGGACGTTGGCGTAGACCTGTCCCGGCAGTGACGAGAGCCAGGCCTCCACCGCGTTGAAGGACTCGGGCACGGTGACAAAACCCCGCCCCTGAATCACCCGCTCGACGGCCTTGCGCTGCTCGTCCGCCACCGTCGGGTCGGGATCACTCACAACCACGGTGGCGGTCACGTAACCGTAGGCCACCGCGTCGCTGCCCAGTTCCTGCAGCGCCCGGTCCGCGTCGGCGGCCTGGTTGTCGGCGTCGGAGTCCACCAGCGGACTCGCCTCCTGGGTCAGGGTCTCGCGGAGCATCGCGACGAGGCCCTTGCGCTTGCTGAACCAGTGGCGGCGGAGTGCGGTCAGTTCGCGCTCGGCGGCCGCCTTGTCCAGGCACAGAAAGCGGGTCGTCCAGCGGTAGGCGAAGCCGAGGTGGTTGAGGTCATCGAGCAGTCCGGGCCAGGTCGACGCGGGAAAGCCGCGCACGGTCAGCACCCGCAGGTGCTGGTCGCCGAGCACCGGGCTCAGGCCACCGGCCAACGGCGCGTCGGCCAAGAGCGCGTCCAGGTGAAACGGCACCTCGGGCACGGCCACCGGGTGGCGCGTGGTCGAGACGCACGCGTGCAAGTAGGTCAGCGTCTCCGCGTCACTGAGCCACTGCACGTCGGGCAGCGCGCTCGCCAGCAGCGCCGACAACCGGTCCGTGGCCGTCACGAAGGCGGCCAACTGCTCGCGCCAATCGACACTCGCCTTTGCCGGCTGCTCGAACAACCAGCGGGTGGCGCGCGCCCGGGACTCGGGCGGCGGCAGCCAGACCAGCGTCAGGTGGTAGGCACTCTCGAAGTGCGAGCCCGCGGACTCGAACGCGGCCCGGCGCTCGGCGTCGACCAGCGCCGACAGCGCGTCCGGAAAGGTTCCCACCGGGTAGGCCGCCGCCGGCCGCCGGGCGGCCTCGACGCCCAGCGCCCAGCCGGAGCCGAGGCGCTTCAAGGCGTTGTTGAGCCGCGCGGTGGCGGCCAGCAGCTCGCTCTCGCTGGCACTGTCCAGGTCCGGCCCCCGAAAGCGGGCCGTGCGCTGAAACGCGCCGTCCTTGTTCAGGACCACGCCCGGCGCGACCAGCCCGGCCCACGGCAGGTAGTCGGCCAGGGCGCGGGGTCGTTGCCGGTACTCGGTGAGGGCCAGCACCGGTCAGACCCCGAGGTGCGTCGGGTACTTGAGGTGCCGGGCAAACACCTCGAGAAATTGCGGGTCGGTCTTCGCGCCCCACACGGCAAGCGTGTGACCGACCACCGCCAGCACGGCGCCGGGCACCCAGAGCTGCAGACCGATGCCGACCGCGGCGGCCAGTGTGCCGCTGACGATGGCGAGCGGCCGGGGCGCCCCGCCGAGCAGGATCGGCTCGGTCAGTGAGCGGTGCAGCGGCACTTCGAAACCCTGATCGATCACGCGACCAGCGCCCCGCCGGCGAAGCTGAAGAAGCTCAGGAAGAACGTCGAGGCGGCAAAGGCGATCGACAGGCCGAAGACGATCTGGATCAGCCGCCGGAACCCACCGCTGGTGTCGCCAAAGGCGAGCGTCAGGCCGGTGACGATGATGACCATGACGGCGATGATCCGCGCCACCGGGCCCTGGACGGAGTCGAGCACCGCCTGCAGCGGCGCCTCCCACGGCATGTTGGAGCCGGCAGCCTGCGCCTGGGCGGCGACCAACAGGGACAGGCACAGCGCCCGCCGCACGAACGGGTGGGGTTCGCGATCACGTTTCAGCATGGGCATCTCCGGGGGGTGTGACGATCGGCTCCAGCTGGTAACCGTCCGGGGTGAGCCCGACCACCCGGACGATCTCTTCGACGCGCCGGCGCTGGCCGCGCCCGGCGATGAACACCACGACATCGACCGCCTCGGCGATCAGCGCGCGGGGCACGGTGATGACGGTCTCTTGGATCAGTTGCTCCAGGCGCGTCAGCGCGCCGCGCGCGGAGCCCGCGTGCAGCGTGGCAATACCGCCCGGGTGGCCGGTGCCCCAGGCCTTGAGCAGGTCCAGCGCCTCGGCACCGCGGACCTCCCCGACCACGATGCGATCCGGCCGCAGGCGCAACGTCGAGCGGACCAGATCCGCCATGGTCACGACGCCCGGGCGGGTGCGCAGTGGCACGTGGTCGTCAGCCAGGCACTGCAGCTCGACGGTGTCCTCGAGAACGATGACCCGGTCGCCGGTGGTGGCCACTTCCTGCAGCAGCGCGTTGGCGAGCGTGGTCTTGCCGGTGGAGGTGCCGCCGGCGATGACGATGTTGGCGCGACTCCAGACCGCCCCCTGCAGGAATGCGGCCTGCGCCTCGGTAATGACGCCGGTCGCAACGTAGCGGCTCAAGGGAATGACGCCGGCCGAGCGCTTGCGAATGGCAAAGGTGGGCGCGCGAACGATGGGTGGCAGCACGCCCTCGAAACGTTCGCCGGTGTCGGGCAGTTCGGCCGAGACCAGTGGCGCGCCGGCGTGCACCTCCTGGTGCACGTGGGACGCCACCAAGCGGATGATCCGTTCGGCCGCGGCGGCCGGCATCGAAATCCCGGAGGGCGTGCGGCCCGCACCGAGCCGGTCAAACCACAGCGAGCCGTCCGGGTTGAGCAGGATCTCGACGATGTCCGGGTCGGCCAGCGCGCCGGCGATGACCGGCCCCAGCGCGGTGCGCAGCATGCGACTCTGCCGATCGAGCACCTGAGCGGCGGACGTGAGCGACGCGATCCGCGGACCGTTCATGGCACGTCCTCCGGTGGGCTGGCATCAGTCGCGAAGAAATCGGCGTCCTCCGGCTGGATCTCGGCGTGCACGGCCTTCACCAGACTGCCGCCCCGCTGCAGGTGCCGACCCAGTTGCTCGATAAACTGGCCAAAGCGCGCCGTGCCCTGGGCACGGGCGAGCTCCTGATGCTCCGGCGGAACGGGCGGCGTCGCCGCCAAGGTGTAGCGTACGAACAGCGCCAAGGTCTCGAGCCCGATCTGCTGGTCACGCTCCAGCCGTTCGAACTGGCGAGTCAGCCGGTCGAGGCGGGTGGCGATGGCCGCCTCCCGGCGGTCTGCACCCTCCGGCGACAGAAACGCAGCCAGTGCGGCAGCGACAATGCTCGACTTGGACAGCCCCCGCATGGTGGCCAGCTCGGCCAGCCGGCGCTCGTGCGCTCGCTCTAGAAAGACATTGAGGCGCGCGCGACTCACAGGGCGATCCCGTCGCTGGGATCGAGGGCGGCGAGGCGCGCGGCACGCCGGAAACCGCGGGCCGCGCGCCAGCGATGGCCACCGGGCTCGCTGGTCTCATCGGGGAGCCCGAGGTCACTCGGCGTTGACCGCCGCGCGGAGCCATCGAGACACTCGTCAGGCGCGGTCGACTGCCGCAGTCCGCCGTCGCCGTCCCCGCCGACGAGCCCGGGGGGTGGGGGGCTCACGGCAGCGGGGACGACGACGGCGCGTCCGGTCCAATCATCGGCCCGTGAGACGGGCCGATCGGCGTAGCCAGCGTCGGACAGCGCCGGCGGCGGTAGCACGCGTCGAATGAAGTTAGTGTCCTCGTAGTAGCGAAGCTTGTGTGCCCGCACCGGCGCGTGACCGGCCACCATGACTATCTCCTCGTCCGGCGGCAGCTGCATCACCTCGCCCGGCGTCAGCAGCGCCCGGGCCGACTCCTGACGAGACACCATCAGGTGCCCGAGCCAAGGCGCCAGCCGATGACCGGCGTAGTTGCGCTGGGCACGGAGTTCCGTGGCCGTGCCCAGGGCGTCCGAAATTCGACGGGCCGTGCGCTCGTCGTTGGTGGCGAAGGCGACCCGCACGTGGCAGTTGTCGAGGATCGCGTGGTTCGGCCCGTAGGCCTTCTCGATCTGGTTCAACGACTGGGCGATCAGCACCGCGCGGAGCCCGTAGCCCGCCATGAAGGCCAGCGCCGACTCGAAGAAATCCAGCCGCCCGAGCGCCGGGAACTCGTCCAGCATCAGGAGTAGCGGGCGGCCCGAACGGCCCCTAACCTCCAGCGACTCGGTGAGGCGTCGCCCGATCTGATTCAGAAGCAGCCGAATGAGCGGCTTGGTGCGAGAGATGTCTGACGGCGGCACCACCAAGTACAGCGACACGGGGTGGGGGCCGTCCACCAGGTCCGCAATCCGCCAGTCGCAACGGGCGGTCACGGCGGCGACTGTCGGATCCCGGTACAGCCCCAGGAAACTCATGGCCGTGGAAAGGACGCCCGAGCGCTCGTTGTCGCTCTTGTTCAGCACCTCCCGGGCCGCGGAGGCGACCACCGGGTGCGGTACGCCCTTCACGTGCGGCGTGGCCATCATCGCCCACAGCGTTTGCTCGAAAGTCCGCGCGGGGTCGGATAGGAAGTTCACAACGCCGCGGAGTGTCTTGTCCGGTTCTGCGTAGAGCACGTGAAGGATGGCGCCAACCAGCAGGGCGTGAGAGGTCTTCTCCCAGTGGTTGCGACGCTCCAGCGCGCCTTCGGGATCCACGAGGATGTCGGCGATGTTCTGCACGTCGCGGACTTCGTGGACACCCTGGCGAACTTCCAGCAGTGGGTTGTAGGCAGCCGAGCGCGCGTCGGTGGGATTGAAGAGCAGGCAGTGCGAACTCCTCGACCGCCAGCCGGCAGTGAGCTGCCAATTCTCACCCTTGATGTCGTGGATAACCGCGGAGCCGGGCCAAGTGAGCAGCGTCGGAACCACCAGCCCCACGCCCTTCCCGGAGCGCGTGGGTGCAAAGGCCATCACGTGCTCGGGACCGTCGTGGCGCAGATAGCTCCGCCCGGCCTTCCCGAGAAAAACCCCCGCCGGTCGCGTCAGGCCGGCCTGCGCGACTTCGCGGGGTGTCGCCCAGCGGGCGGAACCGTAGGTCGTGACCAGGCGGGACTGGCGGGCCCGCCACACCGAGCCGAGGATCGCCGACAGCGCACCGAGCAGGCCACTGCCCCCGGCGATGAGTCCGCCAGTAATGAACACGCGCGGCGCGTAGGCCTCATAGACAAACCACCACTCGAACAGGCGCCACGGGTAGTAAACCGGCACCCCCTGCAGGCGGAACCAGGGCGATCCCAACCGGCGCTGGAAGCCGAGCTGCCAGGCGGTCCACTCGGTCGCCGTCCAGGTGCCTAGCACGACGATGGCGAGCACCAGGAGCACTTGGCCGATGAGGATCTTGCCCGCCGTCATTGCCGTCCCGACTCCCTGCCCTGTACCGCCGCGCTCGTGTGGCGCGGGCGGAGAATTGGGCTGGCGGCCGGGGGTGTCAAAGACGAATTGGGTCAGCCGTCAGACCCAAAAGGTCCGAAGTCGCAGGGTGACGAAGTGAGGGGTACTCAGTCGCGCTCAGAAAGACAGGATTTCGTCGAGAAATGACAATTCCCGGAGGGCCGGTGCTGGGACCGGCTCAGGGACAGAACGACGACAATTGCGCAACGTGGAGATGCCCCACGTCCCGAGCTCGACCCTGCCGTGCCGGCCGTAGCGTACCTGGGGCCCTCAATGGGACTGTCCGAGGCTGCGACCACGAAATGGCAGAGGCGCTCCTCGCAGTCGTGAAATTGGTTGTGTGGACGCGCCGGAGGGTCGTATAGCATCGACCACATGCACATCCGTCACCGGCTGGTCGTCATGTGTGCCTTGGCCCTTCTGGCGGGGTGCGCCGTCAATGAGCCGCTGGGGCCACCACCGGAACGCGGGTCAACCCGAGTCCCTTTACCGGCGCCTCCAGCAACGAGAGTCGAATCCCCGAGCGCCACCGTTCCCATGCCGCCGGCTACGCCGACTGCGCCAGCACCAGCGCGGACTGTCACTCCCGGCGACCTCCCCTGCGTCGAGACGAGCCACGGCTGCATCTCCACCAATCCCGATGTCACAGAGGCCACGCTGGGGCAGAGCATCTGCGTCACCGGGTACACGAAGACCGTGCGCCCCTCCACGTCCTACACCAACGGCGTGAAGAAGAAGCTGCTACGGGAAGCCGGGATCGACGAGGCTGAGATTGGCCAATACGAACTCGACCACATCATTCCCCTCGGCGTCGGCGGGCATCCCCGAAAGCTATCGAATCTGATGCTCCAGGGTTGGGATGGTGAGGACGGTGCGAACAAGAAAGACGGACTGGAGCGAAAACTTCACAACATGGTCTGCGCGGGTAAGATCGCGCTAGCGGATGCGCAATACTGCATCGCCGAGGACTGGGGCGCCTGTGCTAGTGAGTTGCGAGCCCGGTGATGAATGCTCCACGCTGCCCGGGAGCCAGGACCTCCGTGCCGCCTGGGTACGGGACCAAGCATCTTCAGTCCCGATCAGATGCGCGCGGCGGATCGCCCGGTGCTTAGGAACCAAATGGCCGGCCACCTCGTCTGCGGAGCCTCAAAACCTCTAGGTTTCTAGACAATAGCCCTCCGACAGCAACGGCTGCAGTCAATCCGAATGTGACTCTTCATGTCGAACCATCGCTGACTGTCCTCCACGGGCGCCAAAATAGTTGGCCACAAACCCCACTATGGTCAGGACTGCTACCAGAAGCTGAGCGACGATCGTTTGAAGACTGGGGTAGACGCCGAGCCAGGTCACGCGGGGGCCGGCAATAGATGCCAGGCCGACCATACCGGCCTCTTGTAGCGCGGCCACGCCCTTGCCGACCAGCACCACCGCTAACACGCCAATGACTACGGAACTGACAGTGAAGAATTGGCTGATCGGCAGCCGACGCGTTGCACGCAAGAGGGCCCAGGCTATCAGGGCGAGTAAGAGCATTCCCGCAATCAGACCAAGAAAGAGCGCCTCATGCTGGCCTTGTATCCACAGGGCGCTGTAAAAAAGAATGGTCTCAAAAACTTCCCGGTACACGGCAAGGAACGACAGCCCGGCGAGGAACCAGGCCGAGCGTTGTGACAAGGCATGGGACAGTCTCGCCTGAAGATACTGCTGCCAGCGCCCGGCGAGACTCTTGTTGTGCATCCACAGGCCGACACTGAGAAGTACCGCGGCGGCGAACACCGATGACAGGCCCTCCGTCGTCTCGCGTTGCGCACCGGAAATCCCGACAACGTAGGTCGCAAGGCCCCAGGTGGCCCCGCCAGCAAGGAGCGCAGCAATCCATCCACCGTGGACATACGGCAGCAGATCAGCCCGCTGAGCTTTGGCCAGAAAGGCGATGACGGCGACCACAATCAGCAGAGCCTCAACGCCTTCGCGTACCAGAATCGTAAAGCTGCCGAGAAACGCGGTGGCTGCACTGGCCTCACCTCCGGCCAACTCCTGGTCGGCGAGCTCCAGCAAGTTGTCGATCCGGATCGCGTGGTCTGCCACCTCAGCGGCCGACTGCCCACTGCCCAGGGCGGTGCGGTAATGAGCCACGGCGGACTCAACACGGCCGAGCAGATCAGGGTTGACTACGGCCAGCGTTGGCTCAATCTGTTCAAAGCCATCCAGATACGCCGACAGCGCCAACCGCTGCGCCTCACCGACCTGCCCCGTGGCGTAGGCTCGCGCGCTCGCCGCGAAGCGTGCGCGTGCTAGGGCGATCCCTGTCGGAGCACCTTTCTCAGTCACCGCGGACGGGTCGCTGCGCACGTAAGCCAGGATGCTGCGGGCGGTGGCACTCCCTACACTCGCGGTCAGTTGCTCTTCACTGGTGCCGGCCAGTGCTTCGAGGTCAGGTATATCGGCGTGAACAGCCTGGCCTGATTGCCAGCGTTTCTCCCCGGCACGGCGATCGGCCTCGTCAAACGACAGCGTGCTGACAAAGAAGGCCAAGGCCCAGCGATCGGCGTCAGATAGGCCGGAGAAGCTCGCCATTGAGGTGCCACCGAGACCCTGGGTGATGATCTGGTAGTAACCGAACGGAGTCCGCACACGCGCCCGATCGATGTCTGTGAAGGCGATCGGCTTGGGGTCAAGAATGCTGGCCGCGGGGCCGTCACCGGCTCCCAGAGCGCCGTGACACCCGCTGCAGCTGGCGGCATAGAGGGTTCTACCCCGCTGGAGGTCTGGTGGCACCTTCGGTGCGAGCGGCACGGGATATATACGGAGCAAGGTGGCAGCCAGCTCGTGCGCCAGTGTTGCCACCCGCTCTGGGGTTTGCCGCGACGAAATGCTCCGCTCCAGCTCGCTCGCCTTTGCCAGCAGTTCCCGGCGTCCTGGCCGGTCCGGCAGAGCTGCAATTTGTGATTGGGCCATGGCGGCAAAGTTCTGCAGCTCGGCGAACTCGGTAACATTCTTGACTTGACCGTTAACAACGGCCCCGCGGTAATCCGCCGCTATGTAATCCAGAATCTGCCACGCCTGACGGGGATCAGCGGTTGTCTCCGGGGTACTCCTGGCGACACCATCGGATGCGACGACTAGCATGAGGCAGCAGACGAGCCAGGCCATCCGGAAGGTAAAGGTTCTTACACAAAGCATTGCCGGTTCAAGCACCTCAACTCTCCGCCGCATCAATGGCCGATGCGGCGCTGTCCTGCTGACGCGCGTCGCGCAGGATTTCAACAGCTTCTCGAATCACATAGAGGCCGATGGCAACGCCAATCACGAGGTCAGGCCACGCGGTACCGGTGGCGAGCACCAGGAACCCAGCGAGAATCACACCAAGGTTGGCAACCACGTCTGCGCGGGTGAAAATCCAGGTAGCCCTTAAGTGGACTTCCCCATCGCGATATTTCGCCAACATACGAAACACGGTCGCGTTCACCAGGAGAGACAGGGTGGCCATGCCGACGATGATCCAGCCTTCTGGTTCAGCTCCGACGACAGCACGCCGGACGGCTTCGATGACCACTCCAAGACCGAGAATAGCAAGTAGAGCGCCACTCGCCTGCGCGCCGTGGCGCTTGAAGGCCATTGATCGGCCGATGGCCAGCAACGCGATGGCATAGACAGAACTGTCGGCAAGCATGTCCAGGGCGTCCGCCAGAAGGCCAGTGGAATCCGCGACGAGAGCCGCCACGGTGCCGACGACGAACATCGTCGCGTTCAGTGCAAGGGCAATGCTGATAGTGCGCCGCTCCTCCGCCGTGTCGGCAGTCGCTGTCTGACAGCCACAGTCACTCATGCCACGCGTCCTCGTTTGCCAGAGGCCAACAATGCACCCTATAGTAGCTATATAGTCAAGCCAGACGCCTTTCGCCAGAGGATTGGTATGCGCATCGGGGAACTGGCCGCCCTCAGCGGCCTCAAGGTGGTGACCATTCGGTATTACGAATCGACCGGCTTGGTTGCGGCCCCGAGCCGAAGCAGGTCCGGGTATCGAAATTACCGGCCGGAGCACTTGCAGCGGCTGACTTTCCTGCGCAGGTGTCGGGAACTCGGCTTCTCGATTAAGGAAATCAAAGAGCTCCTGTCACTCACGGAGAACCCCCGACAGCCATGCGCGAGCGTGACCACCATCGCGTCGCGACATCTCGAAGACGTGCGTCGCAAGCTGGACGATCTGCAACGCCTTGAGGAAGCCCTTGACGGGCTGGTTGCATCCTGTCGGACTGGCCGCGTAGGGGACTGCAAGATCCTGCAAGCGCTCGCCACGGAGCCCCCGCCGTCGGCGACTACGTATTGACCCTCGACCCGCTAGAGAGTTTATGGTCGCCAGACGTAGTGGGCATCAGGCAACTGCTAGGAGAATCGACCATGCAAGGATCTCGTCATATGCTCGCCCAGGTCATCGTCCTGTGCGGTGTCACGCTCCTCTCCCCAATTGTGGCGACAAGCGCACCGCCCTCCTCGACTGACACAGCCGAAATCCAAACTCTGCAGAAACAGGTCGACGAGTTGAATCAGGAACTGAAGCGCCTGAAGAACGCGACCGATCCCACTGTGCAACAGCAAGCCATGCAGAGATCCTGGGGGATGATGCAGGACCACATGCGCTCCATGCGGCAGATGCCAGGAATGATGGCGGGTGGTTGCGCCAACTGGCGAATGATGGACCCGAGTATGATGGGCTCCGGAATGATGAGCCCCGACATGATGGGCTCGGGTAACACGTCGGGCTGTCCGATGATGGGCCACGGGACGGGGATGGGATCCGGCATGGGCATGGGTTCCGGCATGACGGGGTGGACCATGCCCCCTGGCGTAACCCCAGATGCCTATCAGAAGCAGATGAGTGAGCACATGCAGACGATGCGCTCACAAATGGCGAACATTGCAGCCGAGAAGGACCCTGCAAAGCGCCTGGCGCTGATGCAGAAGCACTACGACACGATGTATCGCGACATGCAGACCATGCGCGGCATGGGTTGGATGTGGGCACCGAGCGCCGCGGGCGCATTGCCCGACGCCAACTCGAAGGGCGCACAGCTCGAATCGAAGTACTGTTCCCAGTGCCACGCCGCACCCGCGCCTTCACTGCACTCCCAGACCGAGTGGGCGTCTGTCACCGATCGCATGCGCAGCAGGATCGCATCTACAGGGGGCACGACGGCCGGTGTAATGGTGCCCAGCGATTCAGAGTTCAATGAGATCGTGAAGTACCTCGATGGGCATGCCCGTGGCCCTTAGCAGGGCGACACTGGACTGTCAGCTGGCGCGTCCGAGGGGCTGTGCAACTGATCGGGCGGCGCATGGCCGGAAAACCGTAGGCGTGCAATCGTTGCACGGTTCCACTCGGGCTTATTCGGGGGAGAAGGCAGGCCGCCGAAATCACCACCATTGACCGCAGCAACGGTCACACCTTACTCCGTGGTTGTCGGTAGTGGCTTTCCGGACGGAAGCCACCCATGTCCCGCAAGGCATTTTTCAATGTGTTCCTCGTCCGGTGGAAGAGCCAGCTTCCGATTCGTCCGGCCAGTGTGGTGAAAGCGGCACACCGACAACGCCTCACCAAAGTTGTCGATCGTGTGCGCCCTATAGGCGGGCAACAGGCAGCCGGATACTGTAAGACTGCAGACAAGTACAGACAAGAAAACAGGTGCTGTTCGCATGGTACTTGCCTCGACCCTCATGCGCTTGCATCGCCGATCGGCAGCACCTGATCCACGGTACTGACATACACCCAGCCAGAAATCTGCGGGCCAATACGGCCATGGGTCCGGATAATTGCCGTGACGGCTTCGACCTCGTGGTCATCGCAGACCAACTCGAGCTGCGTCTCCGCGATGAGAAAACCGCCTGCTTCCAGGGTGAAATCCATTTCCGTTTCGCTGACCGCGCGTAGGGTGCCCTTCGACTCCAGCAGGGAGATTCTTCGAAAGCCTGCCGCGGACAGCGCCTGGATCACGTCCGGCGCACGCACATGGTGGATGAAGGACTTGATCAGTTTCATGCGGGCGACTCCTTGGCTGCAGTAACTGTCGGCAGGGGCCTGGCGTTGGGACGCCAAACCATGCGGTACAAACCCGGCAGAACTAGCAGGGTAAGAATCGTTGACGAGATGATTCCGCCGATCACCACCGTGGCGAGCGGTCGTTGAACCTCGGCTCCCGTGCTGGTATTCAGGGCCATCGGCAGAAAGCCGAGGGCTGCCACCAGCGCGACCATCAGTATTGGACGAAGCCGCAGCATCGCCCCCTCACGGATAGCGTCTTCGATGGCCAGCCCTTCGGCCAGACGCTCTTTGAACGCAGACACCATGATTACGCCAGTCAGAACAGACACGCCACACAGCGTGATGAATCCGACCCCAGCGGTGATCGACAGGGGAATGCCCCGGAACCACAAGGCGATGACACCGCCCGTCAGGGCAAGTGGGACGCCACTGAATACCAGTGCGGCGTCCCGGGCAGAGCCGAAGGTCATCAGAAGAAGCGCGAATATCATCACCAGCGTGACCGGCACCAGCAAAGTCAGGCGCTCAGTCGCTGACTGCAGTTGTTCAAAAGTGCCACCGTAGGCCAGCCAGTAGCCGACTGGGAGTCGTACCTGATTGGCGATCTTCTCCTGCGCTTCCCGAACAAAACCGCCCAGGTCGCGGCCGCGGACGTTGGCCGAGACGACGAGCCGGCGCTTGCCGTTTTCGCGGCTGATTTGATTCGGCCCTGGCGCCAGTTTCAGGGTCGCCACCTCGCCGAGCGGCACATAACCGCCAGAGCTGAGGCGAATCGTCAATCGCTCCAGTGCGGACAGGTCACTACGCAACTCTTCCGGTAGTCGGACGACGAGAGCAAAGCGTTGATCACCCTCGAAGATCTGACCGGCCTCCTCACCCCCGGTGGCGGCGGCCAATACGTCCTGAATGTCGGCCACATTCAGTCCATAGCGGTACAAGGCGCCGCGATTCGGCTCCACGGACAACACTGGCAGGCCCTGGACCTGCTCGACTTTGACGCCCTGGGCGCCCGCGACGCCATTCAGGACAGCGGCAATGCTGTTGCCCGCCTCCAGCAGTTTGCCGAGATCATCGCCGTACACCTTGACGCCGAGGTCGGACCTAACCCCCGAGATCAGTTCGTTGAAGCGCAGCTGGATGGGCTGGCTGATCTCGAAGGCGTTTCCAGGGACCGCTTCCAGACGCTCCTCGATCTCGGTAGACAGTTCTGCTTTGGTCTTGTCCGGATTGGGCCAATCCTGCCTGTCCTTCAGCATCACATAGCCGTCGGAAATGCTTGGCGGCATCGGGTCCGTTGCCACTTCGGCGGTCCCAACGCGTGAGAAGTACGTCTTGACCTCTGGCAGGTCCGACAGCGCTCGTTCGAGCTGGAACTGCATTTCCAGGGACTGGGTGAGGCTCGTACCGGGAATACGCAGGGCCTGCACCGCGAGGTCGCCTTCGTCCAGGCTGGGTATGAACTCGGAACCCATTCGCGATCCCAGCCAGCCACAAATCACCACGAAGACCACGGCGCCGGCCAGAATCGGCAGGCGCAGGCGCAGTGCCGCGTCAAGGACGGGAACGTAGGCACGCCGTGCTCCCCGAACGAGCAGGTTTTCCTTTTCCTCGATTTTGCCGGTCAGGAATATGGCAACGGCCGCAGGAACAAATGTGAGAGACAGAACCAGTGCAGACAGCAGCGCGAGAATCACCGCAAATGCCATCGGCTGAAACATTTTTCCCTCGACACCCGACAACGCCAATATCGGAAGATTCACGAGAATCACGACCAGCACGCTGACCAGACTGGGGGTGAACACTTCGCGCGTCGCCACGAAAACGGTGTTCAAACGCTCGTCGAGGGTCAGGAGACGCCCCAGACGATGCTGGCGCCCACCCAGCCGCAGAATGCAGTTTTCCACGATGATCACGGCGCCGTCGACGATCAGACCAAAATCGAGCGCGCCGAGGCTCATCAGATTGGCCGAGACCTTCGTACTGACCATGCCCGAGATCAGCATCAGCATGGCAAGGGGGATGACGGCGGCGGTCAGGAGCGCGGCTCGGACATTGCCCAGCAGCAGCAACAGTACCGCCACGACCAGGACCGCTCCTTCAAGGAGGTTGTTGCGCACCGTGGCGATGGTCTTGTCGACCAGCACCGTGCGGTCATAGACCGGTTTCGCGGTGACACCCTCTGGCAGCGTCTTGGCAATCTCGGCCAGTTTGGCAGCCACGGCCGCGGAGACCGTTCGGCTGTTCTCGCCGATCAGCATGACGGCTGTGCCGAGTACCGTTTCCTTACCGTCATGGGTTGCGGCGCCGGTTCGCAGCTGTTTACCGAGCCCCACGTCCGCGATGTCGCGTACCGTCACCGGTATTCCGTCCCGGTGGGTGACAATGACCTGTTCGATGGAGGCGATATCGCCAACCTGGCCCGGAGAGCGGATCAGGTATTGCTCACCATTGCGCTCGATATAGCCGGCACCGACGTTAGCGTTGTTCTTCTCCAGTGCGCTGACCAGATCATCAAAGGTCAAACCAAATGCCAGTAACCGCGCCGGGTCCGGCGTGACGTGAAACTGTTTCTCGAAGCCGCCGATGGTATTGACCTCGGTGACCCCACGAACCTGCCGAAGCTGGGGACGGATGATCCAGTCCTGCAGAGTGCGCAGTGCGGTCGCGTCATAAGGCTGACCGTCCGGCTGCCGGGCATCGGGTTCGGCGTCCACGCTGTACAGGAAGATCTCACCCAGACCGGTCGCGATGGGCCCCATCTCTGGTTCAAGCCCGGCCGGCATCTGGCTCCGGGCGCCCTGGAGCCGTTCATTGATCAGGTTTCGCGCGAAATAGATGTCCGTGCCGTCATCGAACACGACTGTCACCTGTGACAGCCCGTATCGCGAGAGAGAACGGGTGTACTCGATGTGTGGCAGGCCGGCGATGGCAGTCTCAACCAGGTAGGTAATCCGCTGTTCGACTTCCAGCGGCGAGTACCCGGGCGCACTGGTGTTGATCTGCACCTGCACGTTGGTGATATCCGGTACGGCGTCGATTGGCAGGCGCTGGAAGCTCCAGATGCCCGCGCCGGCCACGAACAATACCAGGGCAAGAACCACCCACCGACGCGCGATGGCAAACCTAAGAAGTCCGTCAATCATGGTGGTTGCCCTCAGTCCTCATGCTCGGCTGTGCCTTTGCCGAGGTCTGCCTTGAGAATGAAACTGTTCCGGGTGACATAGCGATCACCGGCCTTCAGGCCGTCAAGGATTTCGGTCAGCTCGGCGTCACTGCGCCCAATGCGGACGGGTTGCGCACGAAAGCCGTCGGGAATTGCCAGAAACACCACACTGCGCTCGTCGAGGGTCTGGAGCGCCTCGTTCCGGATTGCCACCGGGACGACGATCTCCGCCAAGGTCACGTCCGCACTGACGTACAGGCCCGGCGCCCAACGGCCGTCCTTATTGTCTAGCAGGACGCGGGCCGTCAGGGTCTGGCTGCTGGCGCTGCCGAAGGGCGCCACGTAGGTGACTTGGCCCTCGGCGCCCTGTCCCGTGTCACTGCTCCGCACGCGGACCGGCTGACCGACGCGAACCTGAGCCCGATCACGCGGGAACAGCGACACCTCGACCCACACGGTTGCCAGGTCAGCCACCGTGAAGAGCGGCTGGTCACCGGTCTGCTCACCGGGATTGGCGTCACGCGCCGTCACCACGCCTGTCAGCGGGGACGTGACGGCATAGGTACGCAGGCTTTCGTTGCTTTCGACCGTAGCCAGCGTTTCCCCCTGCCGAACGGGATCCCCAACCCGTTTGGAGACACTGCGGATCGCGCCCGGAAATCGCGCTGTGACCTCTCGCACGCGCTCGGCATTGGGCGCAGTCACGCCATACAGCGACAGTTGCTCGCGGATCGTGCCTGCGCCCGCTTCGGCTAGCTCTATCGACGCTGCCTGGATCTGCTGCGCTGACAACTTGACGCTATCGGCAGCTTCTTCGTCGCCGTGGTCATCCTGGCTGTCGCCCGCATGGCCCGGCTCCGCAGAATCATGATCTCGATTGTCACCGGCAGGCGTGGGCTGATTGTCGGAGCACCCCGCAGCAACACTCAGAATGAGCACCGCGACTACGGTGACGAAGGGCTCCAACAACGTTTGTGTTCTGGTCCTGTTCATGGCCGTTCCTGATTGCTGTAGTTCTCGTTGGCAAGGGGCTCGCCAGTGAGGCGTTCGATTTCGACCTGCAGCGTCTGGGCGCGCTCGGCCGCTTCAATGAGCGCCCGCCGCGCCTCCTGCCACGTGCGCTGGGCATCCACCAGCTCCAGGTAGCTGTACCGCCCCCGCTCGTAGGCGTAATCCGTCTGCTTGAGTGCTTTTTCCAATCGGGGAAGGATCGTGTCCTGAACCGTGCGTGTCTCCGCAATGGCTTGGCGCAGTTCCTGGTACAACCCGAATAGTTGGGTCCGCGCACGAAGAACAGCAACCTGACGATCGACGTCGAGCCGGTCTCTGAGAGCCGTCGCCTCGGCGATAGCCGGCGCGGCACGTCGACCGGAAAACAGGGGAACCGAAACGCCGAGCACGAAGGCCTGGTCGTTAGATGCTTCCAGTCGCCGCACGCCACCGGATACCTGTAGATCGGGCCGCCGCTGGCTGCGGGCAAGCCTGATCTCCGCTTCACGAAGTCGGGCTTCCGAAGTAAAGCGCAGAAAATCCGGGTTAGCGTCCAGTCGCGCTGCCAGGGACTCGAATTCCACCGGTTCTGGCAAGCGATAGATATCCGCTGTGATCACACCAAAGCGGTCGTTAGGCTCACCCCAAAGGGCGGCGAGTTGGCGCCGGGCAACTTCCAGCTGCTGTTCTGCGGACCGTTCGTCGAGTTCTGCGGTCGCCAGAGCTGCCTGCGCCCGGAGCAGCTCTGCCTCCGGTGACCGGGCAGCAGCAACGCGTCGCTCCACGTCAATCACGGTCTCGCGCGAGACTTCAGTCGCATTGCGGGTCAGTTCAAGCTGCTCCTGGTGAGCTGCAATGAGAATGAATCGGCGCGTAACTTCCGCCAACACATCGAGTTGGGCCGCCTGCTGCTCAACCGAAAGTACATTGCGGCCAGCCTGAGCAGCCGCGGTGCGGAGATTCCGCTTGCCACCCAACTCAATTACCTGAGAGAGCCGGAATGTCGCCTCGGCAGCATCCAGCCCGCGGGTCTCGCCGCTGCCGAGGACATTCTCCAGCTCCATTGACGCTTCGGTGGCGGGTCGGAGTCCGGCCTGGGCGACGCGCGCATCCTGAGCCTTCAGGTCAAATCCGAAGCCTCGTAGCGCCGGGTTCGCTGCCAAAGCCCGCTCAATGGCCTGGCCCAACGTCAGGGGACTGGCTGTCGCAGCAGCAACTGCTTGCGATTGCGCAAGAGCACTGTTCAGCGCCAAGCCAAGAATCAGACCGCACGCGCCCACGGCGCGTGCTCGAAACAAGTACATGAGTGTCTCCCGGTCCAAGCGTCGCACCCAAGTGCGACGCGACAACGTCGAAAAAACGCAGGGAGACTAGGCGGGAGGGCCTCTGAGGGGCGGGCGGAGGAACCGAGGCGATGCCGGAAGCGGCACACCACGAAAAAGGGGCAGAAGAAGCATGCGCCGAAAGACGCCGAGAACGAGAAGAACTACAAGGAAAAGCAGAGCATCGAGCCCGGGAGGCCAGACCTTGGCGACAACGGGGCTGGTCACGTCAACCGTTTGGTCCTCATGGGTGTCATCGGCACCGAGTAATGCTTCGTCGTCAATGCCACCAGAAAAATGCAGCGCAATGGCGGGTCCAGAACCGTCCAGGCAAAGATCCAGATGCGGCCCACCGAGCCGCGGCAACAGCAGCACGACGCAAAGGATGGCGAATAGAGCAAGGCGGTTTCGCGGTGGGTTATTCAATGGGACAAGTTGCCGCAGGCTTACATTATTGACACCCTAGGCTAAGCCAGCAGTGACTCTAAAGTCCAGTGTCTGACGGCCCTGAAAGCACAAACCGGTGACGATCTGCCAAGTAGGCGCGCCTGGATTGGCCGCTCACGGAGTCGCCAGTATCGTCCGGCGCCGCAATTCACTGCATGACCTCGGAGCCCGTACCGCTACCCCAGAACAGTTGCGACTGACCGGCTATTGTCTCAAAACCTCTAGGTAAGGAGACAATAGCCCGTGGTGAGCGCTTACATCGTCCGCGACCACGTATTGACCCTCGACCAGCTAGAGAGTTTATGGTCGCCCAACGTCGTAGGCATCAAGCATCTGCGCCCCGCCGACCTCCTCAATCACCTCGATCTCGAAAACCGCGCGACGAGCAGGGCCTCACGGTCTGCGACGTTCGATGATGCCGCAATGATCACGGCTCTGCTGGATCGGCTCACGCATCGTTGCGAGTTCATCGAGACGGCAAAGACAGTTACTGCAACGAGCCTGTTCGCTTGTCCATATCAACTAATACTCAACAGGAGTTCTCCGCCATGACGAAAGTTCTTACCTGCATCACCGCTCTTTACTTGCTGATCGGTGCGCGCGGCGCCTATGCGCAATTCAGTTCAACGGTAACAGCTACATCCGACTACGACTTCCGCGGAGTCACGTTGAGCGGAAAGGATCCGGCGCTATAAGCAAGTCTCGACTACGCATTCAGCAATGGTGTCGCGGTCGGCGCGTGGGCGAGCAATGTAGATTTTGGCGACGATGCTGATTATGAGCTCGATCTGTACGCCAACTACACCGGCACGATCGATGACACTTTCAGTTGGACGGCGGGCATCGTTCATTATCAGTGGCCCGACTCGGTCGTCGCGGGTACCTATGCCGAGGCTTTCGTTGGCCTCAACGTTGGGGTGTTCTCTGCCGAACAGTGGTATGCCGATGACTACGGCGACTTAGGAGTGGGCGCATGGTACACAGAGGCCAACGTCCTTTATCCGCTGTCGGAGAAACTATCCGTAAGTTTTCATGCTGGATACAACTACGGCGACTATTGGACAAAATTCGGGGGTGGCGAGCTGATCGACTATTCGGTTGGGCTTGGCTATACGGTGGGCAAAGTCGATCTCGGCGCGACGTTCACGGGTACTGATGCGAGCGGCACACAAAAGATCACCGGTGACATATTCAACAACGAACCAAGATTCCTTGTAACGATCGCGACGATTTTCCCTTGGGGCAGCGAGTAAGCCGACATTGGCTGTTTTCCGTTTCACGTTCGATCGAACCGTCGTAAATTGGTGACCTAGGTGAATCAGCCCAGGGTCCGACTAGCAAGATGCACCGTGTCGGCAGTCGCTGTCTAACAGCCATGTGCGGCGCGACATCTCGAGGACATTCGTAGCAAGCTGGGCGATCTGCGACGTCTTGAGCAGGCACTCAACGAACTCGTTACCTCCTGCCGAGCTGGCCGCGTGAGGGACTACGTATTGACCCTCGATCAGCTAGAGAGTTTACAGTCACCCAACGTCGTAGGCATCAAGCACCTGCGAGGAGAAGGATTGTGCAAGGAACTCGTCATATGCTCGCCAAGGCTGCGTGTGGCGAAGTGCCATTTGTCGCATAGATAATTTTCACGGACGACGACTAAGGTAGCACGTTCAGTTGGTTGAAGAACTCAGTGAGGAGATCATTGTGATTAAATTGAAGTACAGCATTGCGGCCCTAGTGACCGTCGCCGCACTCGCCACGGGAGCGCTTGTGGGGACGTCTTTGCCCGCAGCCGCAGCAGACGCGGATATGACAATTGCCACCACACTAGCCGAACACTTAGCGGAAGCGGCCAAGTACGAGCAGGAAGCCCTTGATCTCGACGTAAAGGCTGCACAGCACAGTAAGCGGGCAGCCCTGTCTGCGGCACGCGGGCGCGGTGGCAGTAAGCAGGCAACCTCGCAGAGCAGTATCTCCAAACACTGTGAGCGCCTCGCAAAGGCGTATCGCGCGGCGGCGGCTGAAGCGCGTGAGTTGGCGAAGACGCATCGGGAAATGGCTCAGCCTACCTGAGGCATTGCGCGGCGATGGGGCAGTCTGAGTTTCCCAGAGTTTTCCGGACATCCAGTTAGGTGCAATGATGCTACTGGAGGTGTCCGATGGGAAGGCGAGTATTCAGCGCCGAGTTCAAGCGGGAAGCGGTGTCCCTGGTTCGTGATCGGGGCGTAGCGATCCGGCAGGCGGCCATGGACCTGGGGATCCACGAGGGCGTTCTGGGTCGCTGGGTTCGCGAGCTCAAGGGCGACGCGAAGCAGGCGTTTCCGGGTCGCGGGAAGATGAAGCCGGACGATGCCGAAGTGGCACGGCTGAAGCGGGAACTGAGTAAGACCCGCATGGAGCGCGACATTTTAAAAAAAGCGATCGCGTACTTCGCCAAGGAACCGCGGTGAGGTTCCGGTTCATGGCGACCCATCGCGCACTGTGGCCGGTGCGGATGATGTGCCAGATGCTGGAGGTCTCGGCCAGCGGCTTCTACGAGTGGCTACGGCGTCCCGAGAGCGCCCGCACTCGCGATGACCGGGATCTGCTCGGTGCGATCCGCACGAGCTTCGTGGAGAGCCGCAAGACCTACGGCAGCCCACGGGTCTGGCTGGATCTGCGCGACTGGGGCTACGCCTGCAGCGTCCACCGGGTGGCGCGACTGATGCGCCAGGCTGGGATTCAAGGCCGCGCGCGGCCCCGCAAGCTGCCGATGGACAGCGGCGAACGGCCGGTATCAGCGATCGCCCCGAATGTCCTGGATCGGCAGTTCAGTGCCGAGGCACCGAACCGTCGCTGGCTTGCCGACTTCACGTACGTGCCGACCGGCGAGGGCTGGCTGTTCGTGGCGGTCGTCCTCGACCTCTGCTCACGTCGCGTGGTTGGCTGGGCCATGCGCACGCGGATGACTGCCGAGCTCGTCGTCGACGCGCTGCTCATGGCGATCTGGCGTCGGGGGCAACCGCGCGAACTGCTGCACCATTCCGACCAGGGCAGCCAATATACGTCTGAGGAGTTCCAGCAGCTGCTGGCCGCCCACGGCGTAACCTGCAGCATGAGTCGGCGCGGTGACGTCTGGGATAATTCACCGATGGAGAGTTTCTTCTCGAGTATGAAGATCGAGTGCGTTCACCGGGCGCGGCTTCGCACTCGCGACGACGCCAGGGCCGAAGTGTTCGACTACATCGAGCGGTTCTATAATCCCCGGCGTCGACACTCGACGCTGGGCGGGATCAGCCCGATGCAGTTCGAGAAGCAGTTCGGTCTTGCTTAGGCGGGTGTCCGGGAAACCTTGGGAAACTCACTCCTTCGAGAACGTGATCATAGTGGATAACAGTCTCTCCGGCGATAGATCTGTCAATGAATGAACTACACAGGTGGGTCATATGAGGGAGGCCGCTATCGTCCGGCGCCGAAGCAGCAGAAATACCGCCGGAATAACCACCATCGACAGCAAGGGCGCCGTGATCATTCCGCCAATCATCGGCGCCGCTATTCGCTGCATGACCTCGGAGCCAGTGCCGCTCCCCCAGAACAGAGGCAGCAGACTGGCAATAATTACGGTCACTGTCATGGCCTTCGGACGGACGCGTAATACGGCACCCTCGATGATGGCCGCATGCAGGTCGGCGAGTGTGCGCAGTTCGCCTCGCGCCTCGCGTTGCCGTACAGCCAGGTCCAGATAAACGAGGGTAACGACGCCGAACTCCGCCGCAACCCCAGCAAGGGCAATGAAGCCCACAACTGACGCGACCGACAGGTGATGCCCGAGCAGGTAAACCAGCCAGAAGCCACCGATCAGCGCCAATGGCAGGGTCAGCAGAATCAGGCCAGCCTCTGCCACTCGTCCGAAGCTCAGGTAGAGAAGCACGAAGATGACTGCCAGCGTCAGCGGAATCACGATTCGCATGCGTTCCGCAGCGCGCTGCAAATACTCGAACTGGCCGGCCCACGTCACCGTGTAACCACCGGGCAGCTCGACCTGCGCCGCCACGGCCTGTCGCGCCTCCTCAACGAATGAGCCGAGATCCCGGCCACGGATGTCGACGTACACCCAGCCATTCAGCCGGGCGTCTTCGCTGCGGATGGCTGGGGGACCGTCCGTAACTGTCACCTCCGCAATCTGTCCCAAGGTCAGGAATTCACCCCGTGCCGACACGAAGGGCAGCTGGCGAAGTTTTTCGACTGAATCCCGCCAGTCCCGCGGGTAACGGACGCTGATCGGGAATCGCGCCAGACCTTCCACGGTCTGACCCACTGAGGCACCCCCGATGGCCGTCGCCACCAGGTCCTGAATGTCCAGAATGTTCAAGCCATACTGGGCGGCGGCCAGCCGATCCGGCACCACGTCGATATAGCGTCCGCCCGACACGCGCTCAAAAAATGCCGAGGTGGTGCCAGGTACAGTTTTCACCACCGCCTCAACCTTTTCACCAAGCTGACCAATGACGCGAAGATCCGGTCCGGAGATCTTGATACCGACCGGCGACTTGATGCCCGTGGCAAACATGTCGATCCGGTTGCGAATGGGCTGTACCCAGATATTGCCCATGCCAGGGATCTGCAGGGCGGCATCCATCTCCCCCACCAGGCGCTCGGGCGTCATTCCGGGCCGCCATTCACCGCGGGGCTTCAACTGCACCGTGGTGTCGACCATTTCCAGCGGGGCGGGATCGGTGGCCGTATCCGCCCGGCCGATGATGCCGAACACACGTTTCACCTCCGGGAACTGACGGATGATCCGGTCAGTTTGTTGCAGAATTTCCGCCGCTTTACCGGCGGACAAGCCAGGCAACGCCGTGGGCATGTACAGCAGGTCCCCTTCGTCCAGCGGCGGCATGAACTCACTGCCCAGCCGCGATGCCGGCCACAGGGTCACGGCCAGTGCCACGACGGCAGCGAGGAGCACCAGTCCGGGACGATCTAATACGGCCTCGATCACGGGTCGGTAGCCCCGCACCAACCAGCGATTGATCGGATTGGCCAGTTCGTCCCGAATGCGGCCACGAATCAGCCCAACCATCAGTACGGGAATGACGGTCACGGACAGGGCAGCAGCAGCGGCCATTGCGTAGGTTTTGGTGTAGGCCAGCGGGGCAAACAACCGGCCCTCCTGCGCCTCCAGGGCAAAAATGGGAAGGAACGACAACGTGATAATCAGCAGGGCAAAGAACAGTGCCGGACCCACCTCCGTCGCCGCGTCACCAATGATACGGACCCGCTCGGCACCATCCGGTTCGACATTTCCATTGTTGTGACGCCAGATCTCCAGCTTCTTGTGCGCGTTTTCAATCATCACGACGGCCGCGTCCACCATGGCGCCGATGGCAATGGCAATTCCGCCCAGTGACATGATGTTCGCACTGATCCCCTGCTGGCGCATGACGAGCAGCGCAATGAGTATGCCAAGAGGCAGTGTCAGTATGGCAACGAAGGCGGATCTGAGATGCAGCAGAAAAACGGCGCACACCACTGCAACGACGACGAACTCCTCGATCAGCTTGTCCCGCAGATTGGCAACCGCGCGCTCGATGAGGGCGGAGCGGTCGTAAGTCTCGATGATCTCAACACCCGCCGGCAGGCTGCCCCGCAGCTCTTCAATCCGGGCCTTCACCGCCCGCAACGTCGCCAGCGCGTTCTGCCCGAAACGCATCACGACGATGCCACCCACCACCTCGCCTTCGCCATCCAGCTCGGCGATGCCCCGCCGGATCTCGGGGCCGGTCTGCACCCACGCCACGTCGCGCAGCAGGATCGGGGTACCGGCCCCGTCGATGCCGACCGGTATCGTGCGAAAGTCGTGGAGTGTTTGCAGATAACCGCGGGTACGCACCATGTACTCGGCCTCGCCGAGCTCGATCACCGAGCCGCCCGCTTCCCCGTTGGCTCGCTGCACCGCCGTCGTGACCCGCTCAGGAGTAACGCGCAGCGCCTGCAGCCGGACCGGGTCCAGGACGACCTGGTATTCCTTATTGAAGCCACCGACAGTCGCCACTTCCGCCACGTTCGGCACGGTCGTCAGCTCAAATCGCAGGAACCAGTCTTGCAGCTCTCGCAGCTGGGCCAAGTCGTGCTTCCCACTGCGGTCGACCAGGGCGTACTGGTAGATCCAGCCGACCCCGGTGGCGTCCGGACCCAGTCCCGGTGTCGCGCCAGGCGGCAAACGCCCCTGCAGTTGCGACAAGTACTCCAGAACCCGCGAGCGGGCCCAGTAAAGGTCCGTGCCGTCGGCAAAGATCACATAGACATAGCTGTCACCAAAGAAGGAATAGCCGCGCACGGTGACAGCGCCGGGCACCGACAACATGGCCGTAGTCAATGGATACGTCACCTGATCCTGCACGACCTGGGGTGCCTGTCCCGGGTAGTTGGTACGGATGATCACCTGCACATCGGAGGGATCCGGGATCGCATCCAGAGGCAAGGTCAGTGCGCTCCAGACACCCGCAGCAGCCAGTGCGGCAGTCGCCATCAGCACCAGCAGCCGGTTGCGGAGCGACCAGCGGATAACACCGGCGATCATCGGCCTTCTCCCGGCAGGAGGCGCTCGAGCGCGCCGCGCAAATTGGCTTCCGAGTCGATCAGGAACTGACCGGAAACAACGACCTTCTCTCCTGCCTTCAGTCCCTCCAGGATTTCCGTCTGATCGCCCTGCTCGACACCGGACTCCACGGCGACCGGCCGGAACTGGCCGTCACCATCGGCCAGAATCACGGCGGACCGCATTCCGGAACGGATCAGCGCCTCGGTCGGAATCACGAGTGCGTTGCGCGGCTCGCCCGCAATAGTCACCCGAGTAGTCATGCCCGGCCGTAGCGCGAACTTGTCGTTGGGCACCAGTATGCGCACACGAATAGTGCGTGTGGCCGGCGACAACTCGGGATACAGATAGTCCACGCGCCCCTGCGTCAGATCAGCACGCGGATCAGCCAGGCCGATTTCCACGATCTGACCCACCTGGAGCCAGGCCCCCTGGCTTTCCGGCACTTCGGCGAATACCCAGACCTGCGACAAATCCGCAAGCGTCACAACCGGCATTCCGGTGGACAGCGCCACTCCTTCCTGCACGGGAAGTTCCGTCACCACGCCGTCGATGGGTGCCAGAATCTCGATTTGCCGTTCCGGGGCACCTCGACTGGCAATGCGCTGTACTTGCCCGCTACCAATGCCCAGCAGTGCCAGTCGCCGGCGAGCCGCGGGAAGCAGGGCGGCATCGTCGGTACGCAGCGCGAGCAGGAACTCCTCCTGGGCGGCCAGCAAGTCCGGGCTGTAGAGTCCGGCCACGCGCTGGCCGCGGCGCACGGCATCGCCGGCAGCGCGCACGTCAAGACGCTCCAGCCAACCCGCGGCGCGGGTACTGACCGTCACCCGACTGCGTTCATCGATCGCCACCGAGCCGGTGACGGTCATGCGGGGTGCGATCTCGACGGCCCTGACCGGCGCGGTGCGCACGCCCAGGTTCTGGGTGACCCGCGGGCTGATCGAAATGCCGCCACCGTCCTTGCCAGTCCCGTATTTCGGCACGAGGGCCATGTCCATGAAAGGCGAAGGGCCGGGCTTGTCGAAGTGCACTTCCGGTCGCATCGGGTCGTACCAGTAGAGGACGTCGCTGGCGGCCTCGGTGGACTCTTCCGGCGGCCTGTCATTGGTCCAATCGCGGGCCATCCACCACCCAATGGCAATACCGAGGCCCAGCGTCAGGACACCGGCAAGGAGAATTCTTGAAACGATCATCGGTAGGACTCCTGTGCGAAGTACGCGATCTGCAACCGGTCGCGTGCCACTTGCACCGCCAGATCAAGCCGCAGCAAGTCCGCCTCCAGGAGGCTGCGCCGTGCGTCCAGAAATGCCGCCAGGGAACCACGCCCGGCCCGGTAATCGGACAACGCCGCGTCGACACGCCCCCTTGCGGGCGGCATTACCGCCTCGTCGTAGTACGCGAGGCGCTGCGTGCCAGCCTGCCAGTCCCGATACGCCGCGGTGAGGATGGAAGTTGCTTCCCGCAGGCGGTCATCGCGCTCCCCAGTGGCCGCGGACAGTCGGGCACGCGCAGCACTGCTGGAACGGTCCTGCCGGTTGCCAGCGAAAAAGGGCAGGTCCACCCCGACCATCACGGTCATGAGATCGGCGAACTCAAGACGGTGGTCGTAGCGCACTTCAATGCGCCAGTCCGGTTTCAGCGCCGCATCGGCGAGACGCAGCTCCGTTGCGGCCAGAATCTCCTGCGTCTCAGGGGCAGCCAGCCACGGGTGCTGGGGTAACTCGTGGAGCAACTGGCCCAGGGCAGGCGCAGCGGGCAACTCCGGCAACGGCAATGCAACAGGACGATCAGCGGCCGGGCCGATCCAGCGCGCCAGCACGGCGCGGCTCGCCTCCTCGCGCTGGCGCTGGGCGCGCGCCCGGTCAACAGTCAGCGCCGTGTCGACGGCGGCCGCAAGCAAATCCGACTGACTGCTGCGACCCGCCACGAGATCGATTTCCGCCGATGCTCGCCGGCCGGCTGCTTCCTTCGCCAGATCTTCCAGTATTCGTGCGCCAGAAGCCGCGCCAGCCACATCGAGCCAAGCCCAACCGGCGGCACGTTCAATCTGCCTCTCGAGATCCGTCAATTCGAGTTCGGCACCCGCGGCCCGTTGCTCAAGCGCCGCAGCCTGCAGCCGACGCTTTTCTGCCCGGGGAAACTCCTGGGCAATCCCGACCGACAACGCAGCGAAGTCATCATCGCGCAAGCTCAGCCGCTCGTCACCGGTCGCCGGGATCTGCATCACGCCCGCAATCATCCGCGGGTCCGGTAACTGAGCCGCCGCGACCGACTGCTCGCGCAGTGCGCGGATGGTCGCTGCTTCAGCCCGCAGCGAGGGTTGATCTTCCAGCGCCAGGCGCTGGGCCTCCAGCAACGTCAGCGACGCGCTGGCCAAGCCGGCTGCGGCCATGACCGGTTGGCCGGTCCAGGCGAATACAACGAGGCTGACGAATAGTCCGAACCACGCACTGGCGTGGCGCTGGAATGCAGACATGACGACTCTCCACGACGAAGTGAGAGGCGGCGTCCCCGGGGAACGCCGGACTCAGATCAGGCGGGAAGGTTCGCCGGTGGCCGGAAGGGAACGGAGAGTCGGGTGGATACCGAGGGGAGGAGATAGTGACTATCAAGCGCTGTGGGAATCGGAACCACGAGGGGCGCAGCAGAATTCGCACTCACGGCGTGCCCTGCCGCACACACGGTCATGTCGGGGCACGTATCACCGCAGCAGGCGGGTGATACCGGAGCCTCTGCTCCTTGCTGGCCATGACAGTCCATTTCCGCGACCGGTGCCGTCCCGGCCGCCCGCTCAATACAGTCGATCCGCGTGCTGACAGCGGCAATGCTCTGGACCGGGATGGCCAGCGCCAGTAGCAAGTAGAGACAAACTCGGGCTGGAAGCATGTCTGAACTCTAGGCCAGAACCGTGGCGACAAGCAAGGCACCAAAGCACACGTCGTCGCGACGCGCGCTCAGGCAGCGCAGCAGGACAGTTGCTTCACGTCCCTCGTAAACGTCTGGGCGCAAAGCTTCAATCCTTCGACCATCGTCAGATACGGGAACAGCCGGCTACCGAGTTCAGTGACAGTCATGTTGTGATGAATGGCAAGCGCTGCGGCCTGGATCAGTTCTCCGGCTTCGGCGGCTACCGCTTGCACACCCAGGAGCCTCCCAGTGCCCGCTTCGGCGACCATCTTTATAAATCCTCGCGTGTCGAAGTTGACCAGCGCGCGCGGCACGTTGTCGAGCGTGAGCAGACGGCTGTCGGTTTTGATGCCCCGGAGATGGGCTTCGGCCTCCGACAGACCCACGGTGGCAATCTGGGGATCCGTGAACACCACGGCCGGCATGCTGCGCAGATCAAGTGTTGCCTCACCGCCGGTCATGTTCTGCGCCGCGCGAGAGCCGCCGGCCGCCGCGACATACACGAATTGTGGCTGGTCGGTGCAGTCGCCCGTCGCGTAGATGTGGGCCACGCTGGTCTGCAGGTGTTGGTTGACCGCAATCACGCTGCCCTTGCCGGTCTTAATTCCGATTCCGTCGAGGTTCAGCGCCTCGATGTTCGGCGCCCGACCGGTGGCAATCAGCAACGCATCGCCCCGGAGCGTTCCCGCGGACGTCTTGAGCACGAATTCGCTGTTCAGGTATGCAACAGAATGCGTCTGCGCCTGTCGGAGTACGTGAATGCCCTCATCCGCAAACACCTGCCCGAGGGTTTCGCCAATGGCCGGATCCTCGCGGACAAACAGCGTGCTGCGAGCGATAAGCGTCACCCGACTGCCCAGTCTGGAGTACGCCTGGGCCAGCTCCGCGGCGACGACCGAGGAGCCGATGACGAGCAGACGTGGTGGAATAGTCGCGCTGTCGAGCGCCTCGGTCGACGTCCAGTAGGGCGTGTCTTTCAAGCCCGGAATCGGCGGAATGGCCGGGCGAGCGCCGGTGGCAATCAGGGCGCGATCAAATACCAAGGCCCGCTCTCCGCCGTCGGCGAGCTTCACGATTAGCGTCCTGATGTCCCTAAAGGTGGCCTCGCCGTGCACCAGTGAGATGTTCGGGTTGCCGACGATGATCGCTTCGTACTTGCCAGCGCGCAGTTCGTCAACACGAGCCTGCTGCATCGCCAGCAAGGCCTTGCGGTTGATTTGCGGCACGCTGACACTGACCCCGGCATCAAACGGGCTTGCCTTGCGAGCGTGGGCGAAGTGCGCCGCGCGGATCATGATCTTCGACGGCACACAACCGATGTTGACGCAGGTGCCACCGGTGGTACTGCGCTCGATGAGCGTGACCTTGGCGCCTCGCTCAGCTGCCGTAATGGCGGCCGCCATAGCCCCACCGCCCGTGCCGATGATGGCAATGGTGATCGGCTGTCCGACCACGGCACTCAACTTGCGTTCATCGCGCTGCGCCCGGTATGGGCGTGGACGGATAACCGGCATTCTTCGTCGCCTCGGTGAGCGCTTTGACGTTCGTCCTGGCATCGTCAAAAGTAACCAGGGCTTCGCGTTTCTCAAAACTGACTTCAATCTTAAGCACGCCGTCAACCTTGGTCAGTGCCCGCTTGACGGTGATCGGGCACGCGGCGCACGTCATGCCGGGAACAGACAGCTGGACAGTCTGCGTCGCGGCCCACGCGGGCGCGGAGATGACGCTAACTAGCCCGAGTAAGGCAAGTAGTTTGTTCATGGCAGTCTCCTGACTCAGTAGAACAAGGGAAGAATGTAAGGAAAACCAATCGCGACCAGTACGAGCGCGGCGACGAGCAGGAAAAGACTCTTGTAGGTTCGCCGGGTCTGCGGCAGCGCACAGACCTCGCCCGGTTCGCAGGCTTGTAGCGGACGGAAAATGCCACGATAGGCAAAGAACAGGGCCACCAGTGCCGCGCCGATGAAAACCGGACGGTAGGGTTCCAGCACCGTCAGATTACCAATCCAGGCACCGCTGAAGCCCAATGCGACCAGGACCAGCGGACCCAGGCAACAGGTGGACGCCAGAATTGCGGCAAGACCGCCAGCCGTGAGCCCTGCGCGGGCATTTCCCTGATCCGACATCTGGCCTCCAGTGGCGATATGACCGATTGCGGTAACCTTAAGTCCGTAGTCACGTACGGAGTCAAGCAGTATGAAAGAGGGGCCGCAGAAACTGACGATTGGCGGATTCGCCAATGCCGCGGCGGTTAACGTGGAGACCGTCCGGTTTTATCAGCGCAAGGGCCTGCTACCGCAACCGCAGCGGCCGCATGGCGGCATCCGCCGCTATGGCCCCGCAGAGGTAGAACGCCTCAAGTTCATCAAGGCCGCCCAACGCCTCGGCTTCAGTCTGGACGAGATCGGTCAGCTGCTGAAACTGGAAGATGGCACCCATTGCAGCGAGGCCGCCGAACTCGCTGCACTCCGGCTCGCCGATGTTCGGGAAAGACTCGCGCACCTGTCACGAATGGAATCGGCGTTGGCCGAACTGCTCCGCCAATGCCATGCGCGTACCGGCGATTTGTCCTGCCCGCTGGTCGCCGCACTGCGATCTTCCTAACCGCAGCGATCACGGCATGATAATTCCTTCTCTCTCGTAGCCGCGCGGCGTATCGGCACTGATACCGGCAAATGTCGCCACCGCGGCGACGCTGTACATAGTGTCCTCAAGATCTAGAGCAGCCAATATAAACCTTGGAGTTGGCGCCACGCTCAAGGTCTTGTCGGTCGCCACTTTTCAATCCGGCTATTGCCACATTCAACCGCGAACACAGTTCCGTCGCCTGCTACAGTCACAGCGATGGCATAATCAAACTGGCCTCGGGCATGTCCCTTTGAGCTGCTTGTGGCGAATTGCTGTTCACGCCATCGAACGAATCCCCGTTCTCTTGTAACGACGTTCACTGATTTGCCTGACGGTTGTAGGCCAATAGTCGCAGGGCGTTAAAAACCACTACAACAGTAGACCCTTCGTGCACCAATACCGCAGCACCGATGCTCAAGCCGAGAAGCGTTGACGGGACAAGCAGGGCTACGATGCCAAGGCTCAGCCAGAGGTTTTGCCGAATGACGCGGCTGGTCGCCCGGCTAAGACCGACCGCAAAGGGTAGATGATTGAGGTCGTCTGCCATCAGGGCTACATCGGCCGTTTCCAGGGCAACGTCAGAACCCGCGGCGCCCATGGCAATCCCAACCGTAGCATTGGCCATGGCTGGCGCGTCGTTGACGCCGTCACCGACCATCGCGACCGGCGCCTCAGAGCGAAGCAGTTTGATGGTTGTGACTTTGTCATCAGGCATCAAGTCGCCTCGCGCTTCATCCAGCCCAACCTCAAGTGCCACGGCATCTGCAACCTGCTGGTTGTCACCCGAAATCATCAGCATGCGTTTGATACCCAGCGTGCGCAGGCGCGCGATGACGTCGACCGCGGCCTCGCGCGGCGTATCCATCAGGCCAATAACACCGAGATACGCAGCGCCGTGTCGAACGATCATGGTGGTGCGGCCCTTGGACTCCAGATCGTCAACCTGTTTGCGCACTGCGTCCGGTAGTGGCTCTCCCTCGACTTCATTGAACAACTCATCTTTGCCAATGTGGGCGAGTTCTCCGTCTACTAACGCTTGCACGCCACGCCCGGTGATGCTGCGCAGGCCCGATGCCGAAACCGGTTCAGTGCCAGCCAATCGTGCTTTGCCATCGCGCACCACTGCCGCCGCCAATGGATGATCACTCAGGGACTCAACACCAACGGCCACACGCAGCAGCTCGTTCTCAGTGACACCTTCGACGGGCACGACATCTGTTAACTTGGGCCTTCCTTCGGTGAGTGTGCCCGTTTTGTCAAAGGCAATGGCGCTCAACCGACCCAAGTGCTCGAGCGGTGCGCCGCCTTTGATTAATACGCCGCCGCGCGCGGCGCGCGCCACGCCGCTCAGTACCGCGCTCGGTGTGGCAATTGCCAATGCGCAGGGACTCGCGGCAACGAGCAGCGCCATCGCGCGGTAGAAGCTGGAGCTGAATGATTCGTCTATGACAACCCAGGCAAACATCGAAACACCGGCACCAAGGAGCACGACTGGTACAAAGATGCGCTCGAACTTATCGGCAAACTGCTGCGTCGGCGATTGCTGAGTCTCTGCGTCGCGCACCATCTCGACAACGCGTGCCAGCGTCGAGTCCTCCGCCACGCGGGTAACCTGAACTTCGAGTGCGCCACCGCCATTGATCGAGCCAGCAAAAACTCGATGGGACGCATCCACTTTATCGGGCTCGTCCGCGGCGGCTTGCGTATCCGGTACGGGCGACTTGTCTACAGGTACACTCTCGCCGGTAATCGGCGCTTGGTTAACGCTGCTTTCGCCCAAACTGACGAAACCATCCGCCGGCAAGCGCTCGTTGGGTTTGACTAGAACGGTATCGCCGACCCGCAAGCTCTCGACACCTACCTCTTGAACAGCGCCATCACGGCGCACGAGTGCGGTGCGCGGAGCCAACTCACCCAAAGCCTCAATGGCATGCTTCGCCCGCCCCATGGCGTAGGCCTCCAACGCGTGCCCGAGACTGAACAGAAACAGCAACAATGCACCTTCCGCCCAGGCACTGAGAACGGCAGCACCGGCAGCGGCGACCAGCATCAAAGAGTCGATTTCAAAGCGTCTTGAGCGCAAATTGGCCCACGCTTCCTTGACAGTAAACCAACCGCCGAAAAAGTAGGAAGCGATCAATGCGGTCTGCGGAATCAAGGCAGGCAGGTCGGCGACTTTGGGTAACAACCAACCCATGAGCAGGCTCACACCGCACAGCCCGACGAAAATCAGTTCGGTCCGCTCACCGAAGAGCCCACCGTGCGCATGTGCGTCTGCTGTCTCCTCAATCTTCGAGTTCGTCAGTTGGGCGAGTTGCTGGCGAACGTCGGCATCACTAAGTGCGCTACGATCGTATTCGATTCGCACGTTGCCATCGGCGGCCACGCTGGCTTCAAGTACGCCATCCAGCGCGGTAAGTGTGCGTCCAAGCCGACGAGCACGCCGCTCCGGCATGGGGCTCAATTCACCCTGCAGGTGGCCGTAGGTTTCTTGCAGTTCCAAGCCCGCCTGCTTTGCAAAACGCTGAACGTCCTGAAGTGATACTTCGGAGCGACGGAAATGTATGCACAGTTGTCCTTGTTCGGAATCGTCAGCCTGCACGCTATGCGAGCGCTGGATGCCACGTTTGGCTTCGAGCAAATCATGCAGTCGTTCTACGCATTGATCCTGCTGATTATCCACGCCAGGCAAAATCAGCTTGATATCCAATTTGGTTTGCGTCATTACTACATCGCCCTTTTGCTCACTGTCTGTTCACTCAAACGCATTATGCTAATTACTCGTTCGCCTTATCCGTCGACATCAAATAGTTTTGGACTATCAGTTCGCTAGCGTTTGGGCGTAAGTAGCTGGGATACTGACAAATTAACTCGCGGGTGTGGGCTAGCGCCACTATTCGTCGAGCACCCAGCGCCACTGGGTGCGCTCTTCCTCCGCGTGAATCAGCAGGTACTCCTTGGCCACCGCGTGCTGCCAAGAACAGTTCACGGCGGCCTTCGCGAACGTGTAGGGACTGCTGTAGATCCGGTGAAAGAGTGTAGTCAGGATGCCGTGGTAGTGCGGCATGGTGACCTTGCCGTTGTTGACACGCTGGATCAGCCAGGCTGTGGGGAAGGCGGCAATCTGGGCGGCGGCTTGGAGATTCATGCGGTGGCTTTCAGCGCCAGGGCGCGACCGTGAAATTCGTTGAAGGGGCCAAAACGGAGTGCGCGCAGCGCGTCGGCCAAATTAGGACGACTCGACGTGCGACCGGTGCTGCCGATAGAGCGGCTTCAGCAGTCGGTGAACCTTCTTCAGGTGGTATCAGGGGATGCCCCGGGGAACAGGTGGTGCTCCACGTGGTAGTTGAGGTTACGCATCAGGAACGACACCAGCGCATTGCTCGTGGTCGTGCGCGTTCGGGTAAACGCATTGCCAAAGCCGGTGCCAAGGTGCTCGGCGACTGCCCGAACACTCGTTAACACCATCGCCGTGTGTGCCGGAAGCAGCCAGCACCAGAGCAGCCGCGCCCGCTATCCGTAGACAGGGCGAGTCCAAGCACGGCGCCGTAGATACCAAACATCTGAGAATGAATCGGCGCGTAACTTCCGCCAACACATCGAGTTGGACCGCCTGCTGCTCAACCGAAAGTACATTGCGGCCAGCCTGAGCAGCCGCAGTGCGGAAGTTGCGCTTGCCGCCGAGCTCGATCACCTGGGAGAGCGCGAACGTCGCCTCGGCAGCATCCAGGCCTCGGGTCTCGCCGCTGCCGAGGACATTCTCCAGCTCCATTGACGCTTCGGTGGCAGGTCGGAGTCCGGCCAGGGCGACGCGCGCGTCCTGTGCCTTCAGCACATATCCGAAGCCTCGTAGCGCGGGGTTCGCCGCCAAAGCCCGTTCAATGGACTGGCTGTCGCAGCAGCAACCTTCTGCGATTGCGCGAAAGCGCTGCTCAGCGCCAGGCCAAGGATCAGGCCGCACGCGCCCGCAGCGCGTGCTCGAAATAAGTACATGAATGTCTCCCGGTCCAAGCGTCGCACCCAAGTGCGACGCAACAACGTTGAAAAAACGCAGGGAGACTAGGCGGGCGGAGGAACCGAGGCACTGCCGAAAGCGGCACACCACGAAAAAAGGGGCAGAAGAAGCGCGTGCCAAATGACGCCGAGAACGAGAAGAACAACAAGGAAAAGCACAGCATCGAGCCCGGGAGGCCAAACCTTGGCGACAACCGGGCTGGTCACGTCAACCGTTTGGTCCTCATGGGTGTCGTCGGTCCCGAGGAATGCTTCGTCGTCAATGGCACCAGAAGAATGCAGTGCAATGGCGGGTCCAGAACTGTCCAGGCAAAGTTGCAGATGCGGCCCACCAAGTCACGGCAACAGCACCACGACGCACAGGATGGCGAATAGGGCTTGGCTGGTTCGGGACGAGTTCTTCAACGGGACAGGTTGCTGCAGGGCTAAATTATTGAGACGGTAGGCTAAACCACTGGTTACTCTCAAGTGCAGTACTCTGAGGTGTGTACGGCGAATTGCCGCGGCCTATTTCAGCTACCGGTGGCGGCGTGAATAGCAGTTCGCCACAGACAGGCCGGCGAGATTCTTCTGCAAACGAGCATGGAAAATCTTGCAAGCCGACCCAGCGTATATACCTGCCGCACGGGCCCAGACCCTGCGTTGAACTGCCGACATCGGCCTGCAAGCGGGCAGCACTTTCCGGTAGGGTGATGGCGATCTACTTTCGGGATTGGGGCGCATGGATTTGTGGTCGGCCGTCGTGCTCGCGATCGTGCAGGGACTTACGGAGTTCTGGCCAATCTCCAGTTCAGGCCATCTGATTCTCCTGCCCCGGGTCGTGGGGTGGCCCGACCAGGGGTTGGCCTTCGACGTGGCCCTGCATTTCGGCACTCTGCTCGCGGTAATGCTGTACTTCCGACGGGAGTTGTTCGCAGTACCCAGTGCGATGCTGCTGCGGGTCTCCGGGAAGGAAAACAATGCCGCGGATGCGCGGCTGGGCTGGGCGGTCCTGGTGGCCACGATCCCCGCCGGAATCACGGGCCTGCTGTTCAAGGACTTTGTGGAGGCTGAGCTGCGCTCGCCGTTGCTAATTGCGGGAACCACGGCGTTCTACGGCCTCCTGCTGTGGGCGGCGGATCGCCGGCGAGGCGCCATCACTGATGAGCGTGAGATCACGCTTGGCAAGGCGCTAGTCGTCGGCTGCGCCCAGGCGCTGGCCCTAATTCCAGGCACGTCCCGCTCCGGTATCACGATCACTGCGAGCCTGTTCCTGGGCCTGTCACGGGAGGCCGCAACTCGCTTCTCGTTCCTCATGGCCATGCCGGTGATATTTCTGGCCTCGGTCATCGAGGCGTATCACCTCGCAACAGCCACAGGCTCCGTGGCTTGGGATCTGCTCGGCGTCGGTGTACTGGTTGCGGCGTTCACGGCGTACCTGTGTATCTCTCTGATGTTGAAGATAGTGGACCGGATCGGCATGGCACCGTTCGCCATCTACCGCCTGCTGCTGTCTGCTGCGCTGCTCATCACGTTCACCTGAGACTGAATTGTGCCCGTGCGGTAGTGACCATCCCCTTCGCCTGACGCACCCCACTCCTTCCCCACCCCGTCAAATATTGAAACCACACTTTTCGTTATCTGGGCGGGTTGGCGTGACGCGCCGTTTACGGGCCCTAGCGAGACAGTGTCCACTGTCGACCCAGCTGCCAGGTAACACTGTCACCTCTGACCATGGCACTCATCGCCTGCCCCTCGCGTCCCGCGAGCACTGGCCGCCAAGGCACCAGGGAGAACCCACGGCCGTCGTCGAGCACGGCGAACTGGCCGCTGGCCAACCACAACGCCCGGCGGTACGCTCCGCTGATCGCCTGCCCCTCTCGGAACGGTCGGTAAGCGCGCCCCGTCTCCGCGGCAATCTTGGCGGCCCCCGCCGTCAGGTCGCGCTGGCGCAGCGTGGCGATTGCGTCCCGGGCCAGCACCACGCGTCCGCTCTCGATCTTGGCTAGCTGCTGTTCCACGAGGAACGCACCGCGCGTCGCGAGCAGGCTGCGAACCTCTCCCCCGAACCCTTGCGTGCCGATTCCGGCACCGCCGGTCATGAGTTGCTGATCCAGCCACGTGGCCCCGATCACCCGGACCTGCCGCTCGGCGGGCAGAACTGACTTCAGATCGACCTCCAGGTTGTTGCCGTCACGCCGATCGTACAGCCGGCCGCGCTCCGGAAGATCGGGCGGGACTCGCCACACCCCCTCTGTCACTCGCTCGACCACTCCGGCGCGGCGCAGGGCCTCCAAGCGCCGGACGTGCGCGGCGACGAAGGCGTCGGGATCCTGACCGGGACGCGCTGACAACCGAGCCACCGTGAGGTGGTGAGCAGTCCGGTACTGCCCGTCCGTGGCGAGTGCCGCGATCGTCTGATCCGAGCGGCGGACTTCGTTCCGCACGCGGACCGCCACGATGCCCCCGAGCGGCAGCTCACTCAGGTCGACCCGGGCCGGCAGCGCCACGTGGTGCGCCCGTCCCTCCAGTCCATCAACGATCAGGTACCCCCGGTCCTGGAGCTCGTCGGCCAGCCCCTTGGCCGCGATGCGACCCACCACCGGCTGAGCCGCTGCCGCTGAGTCGAAGAAGGCGAACTCGCGCCGCTCAGTGCCGAAGGCCCGCTGCATCGTGCGGATGATGTCGCCCCTCTCGCCGAGGTCCCGCAGCGTCTGTTCCGCCCGGGGATCAATTGCCCAAACACTCGAGGTCGCCTCGCGGGCCAAACCCATCTGCCCGAGCTGCTGCAAGCGACCGATCATCAGCGAGCGCCGAAACCGCCCCACGGCCTCGGGCGGGACCACGCGGAAGTCCACGTGACCGTCCTGGGCCAGCTGCTGGAGTGAGCGATCCAGACTGGTCCAGCGGTCCTGACTGATCTCCCGGGTGAGGCTGGCCTGGATCTCGGCTTCGGAGCGCGGCCCGAGCCACTCTGTCGCCAGCTCGGTCGCCCGCACCCGCAGGCCGTGAGAGATGTACTCCCGGGAGATCACCAGATCCCCTCCCGACTCATCACGCCCGCGGATAACAATGTGCGTGTGCGGGTTGTCCGTGTCCCAGTGGTCGACCGCGATCCACTCCAGCCGTGTGCCGAGGTCCTGCTCAACGCGGCCCAGGAGCCGGCGGGTGTAGCCGTGCAAGTCGCCGATCTCGGTCGCGTCCTCCGGCGCCACGATGGCCCGGAACTGGTGCCGATCGCCCGCGCCTGCCGCACTGAACTCGGCCGCATCCGCGGCCTCGGCCTGGGGTCCGTAGGCCTGGCCCGGCTCGCCTTCGCGGCTGACCCCCGCCCGTTCCAAATAGCGCAGGTGGGTGCGACTCGACTTGAGGCCAGTCGCCCCCAGCCGCACCACGCGTACTTTCACGATGACCCGACGCTGCCCGACACGGCTGCGAGCCACCGCCAGTCGCGCCGCCACGACACCCCTGCCGACGAACACGCCGGGCCGCCGGCTGCCCTTGGCGCCGGGCGGCCCAGCCCGAGAAGCGGCCTTGAGGACGCGACTGACGAAGCGGACTGGCTCCCCGTTGCCACGATCGCGGGGCGGCCGGAGCTTCGGGCGAAACCGATCGTCGTCCCGCTCAGCCATCACTGTAGTTTCTCGTTGCCCAGCGCAGTCCGGCGTAAACGGCACGGCCAGGCCCCAGCCCGCGTCGGCCATCCGAAAAAACTCCGCCAGTGGCCCCAGAGCGCGGTGTGCCGCGCCCGTTGACGTGCAGACATCGACTCCTGGCGTCGGCAGTGCCGTCGCCTTTAATCTTGCTAAGCACCCGACCCTCCCCGTATCGCTCTTCGCTCCCGGCATCGTCTCGGGCCACTACTGCGAACGAACCTGTCACCGATCTGTCAGCGCGGTGCACAGCCACGGTGCGATGACGTGTCATCCACCCTGTTGGTGACCTGTCCATCACCAGGTCCACAGCGCCACCGCCCGACCGATCACCAGCCGTTTTGGAATCGGTCCGAAATAGCGACTGTCGAAGGATGTGGGACTGTCGTGACTGAGCAGGAACAGCTCCTCGAACTTAAGTGCGCGACAGCCCGGCCAAGGTGTCAGCGGACGACCGAGGCCGTCACGTTCCAGCAGTCGGACCGGTGGCTCACGATCGATCCTGAGGACGTTGTTCTGCACGCACACCCACTGTCCCGTCACCGCCCCCACCCGTTTCAGGATCGGCACGGACTCGGGCAGGTAGTGGCGTTCGTCGACAATCCTCGCCGCGCTGCTCGGCAGGTGGGCCAACACGACATCGCCGACTGCTGCCTCTTGCACCGGCACCACCGCGTACCAACCCAGCGGCACACTGGCCGTGGCGTTGTAGACCAGGCGTACTCGTGACGTCATTGCCACCGGCAATGCGATCACAGCAACGCCCACGGCAGCGCAGATGACTGTCCGTAACGCTGTCACACTCATGGTTGGATGTCGTGCCATTGCCGGTACGCCTCGTGCTGAGCCGGGTCGTACTCCGGCAGCGGCTGTCGGGCTGCCAATCGGTTGTGGACCGTTCGCCAGTAGTGCGGGCTGACAGCAATGGGGACGATGCCCTGCTGCTCAATTCGGCGGATGAGCTGGAGCATCGCTTGCACCCGCTCTCGACCGTCCGCCTTGAGTAGGATCTCGGCGCCGGGCGTCACGTGGGGAATGGTTTGGGCGACGTCACCAGGACGTACAGTGCGCAGGACGGCGAGCCACCAGACCACGGTGCCGTAGCGGTTGGCCTGCCAGTGCACGAGCGCCAGAGTGGCCTGCGGCGTGAACCAGACCTCGCGCCGGAATCGATCGATGCGACGTTCTCGGATGGGTCTCCCGAAGCGTAGCCGGACGTTTACACGCTCCGCCACAAACACCAGGCGAACCCGAGTCAGCGTGCCCACAGCGTGAGTTCCTCGCTCCGTGTGGGGCCACTTGGGGTGGTGCTTTCCAGCTGCGCGCTGCTCGGGGTTCTCTCCCGTTCCCTTTCGAATAACTCTTCCGAGTTCTGAGTTCTGTCGGTCTCGGTGTCCGGCCGGCGTCCAAATCTGCCGCGCAGAGATCTCTTTAGGGGTTCTAGATATTTAGAAGATTTACGGGCGCGAATTCCGTCTTCAGAACAACGAGTTAAACCCCCTCCGCACGCCTGATAGCACGATAGTCGCACGCCTGATAGCACGATAGTTGGTACGCCTGATAGCACGAGGCTGTTCACAACTTATCCACAGATCGCAGCGCCTGGACGAGGTCCTGCATCCGGGTGCGAAACGCGGTTGGCGCCGGGGCAAACGACAACGATTCCCGACCCGCTCCACTGCGACTGACCGCGAGCGTGTAGCCCGGCAGGCGGCCCTGACGCGCAATGCGCCGCAGATCCCCCGCGAAGTCCGCGTACTGCGCACTGCTGCCGGACTTCCGGTACAGGTACTCAAAGTCGAAACGCCAGCCGGCGGGCTGACGACCGCCGTGTTTACGCACCAGGCGATACAGCCAGCGCTCAATGCCGCCGGTGAGATGGAAGTACCGCGGGTCGATGCGCAGCGCCTGGTGGGGCTCAAGTAGCGTTTGGTACAACCAGTCCGGCAGGATCAACTCCACGCCGAGCGGCCTGCCGTGCCGATCACTGCCGCCGCGCCACTCATTCAGCCACGAGAACCGGTGCAGCCGCTGCGCGTCCGGCTGTCGCAGAGATGTCGCCACGCTGGTTGACTGCAGACGGTCCAGGGCGCCGCGCAACCGTTCGTAATCGTGTCGGGAGGTGCCCCGGCCGATGTACGTCAGGATGTCGTAGGGCGTGGCAACCACCAGACGCGAGGTCGGCAGTCCGGCGTTCCGGGCACCGACGATCTGGGAGGTCACCCAGATCAGCACGTCCGCGTCCCAGATGGTGGCCATGCCGTGAGCCAGCGTGCCCGCCACCCGGGTCGTGACGGTCCCAGACTGGAACCGAATCGGCGTTACCCGCGGCGTCTTGGCGAGCGAAAAGAACGGGTAGGCCATCAGCATCTGCAGGTCACAGGGCGGTGGCGGACGCGTCAGTGGCCGGAACGGCCACAGGGATCGGGGCTCACTGGCGGACGACACGCGTGCGGTGTCCTTACCGGCCGACGGCACGGTCGTACGGGAGGTCCGAGGTGCTCTCGCAGCGGCGCTCGTCGGCCCATGCCTCCAGATCGGCGATGGCGTACAGGACCCGTCGGCCAAACTTCCGAAAGCGCGGGCCGTTACCGAGGACCCGCTGCTTTTCCAGCGTGCGGGGCGACAGGTTCAGAAAGGCCGCCGCCTGGCTGTTGTTCAGAAAATTCGTAATGGATTTAGCGTTGGTCTTGCGCACGGGACGAAGCTCCAGCGGGGGCGGCGCAAGTGCCGCCAACGCGGTGGAGTCTCAGACGAGACCGGCGCACTGGGCAGGGAGAATCGGTGCGTGCGTCAAAGTCTCCCTGTCAGGCGAACGGAGTGAGTAGGGACCGATAGCCACCATCTCGGAGCGCCCGCGCGCGACGCACCAAGTAGCGCACCTGTGCACGCAGCTCGCCGTCGGCGGTCCAGCGCCGGGTCACCTCCCCCGCGCCGAACAACACACGCGCAATCGTCCGGTGCGAGGCCTCGGCAGCGATTCCGTCCAGCGCCTGTAGGGCGCGCAGATGGACGAGCGCCGTTCGGCTGACTTGCGATGAGGATTCGTGCGCTGACGGTGCAGCGCCCTGCATGGCTGAGCGCACGCCGACCATGATCCGCACCGCCTCCTCGGGCTCGGTCACCGCCGGAACCAGAAAGGCGTACGCGTCGCCGAGCAGCAGCCCGGCGTCCACCGTCAATACGAGCGCCCCGCCGCCGATTCCGGTGGCCAGCACCAGATCGTGCCGTGCGTGCACGGACAGGATCTTGGGGCCCGGCAACCGCCATACGCTGAACGACGGTGCCGTGGCGCTCGCCGCGGGCGCCGGCACGATGGCCAGCGTGGCCGTCGGCACAGTCCACTGGGGCCGCGCCTGGCGGGCGTCTCGCTCAGGGTCGACCAGGTCGATGCAACCCCCAGAGGTATCCGACGCCGTCGGACACGCGGCGGGCGCGCCAGTCGTCCCGGTAGCGCGCGTTCCGCCGCAGGTACTCCCAAGCCAGCGCCGCGGGCGGGAGCGCGAGGGTGTACAGATAGGCCGCCGTGGCCTGCCACGTTTGGTCGCCGTGTGTGAGTGTCATGGGGCGTTGTCCTGGGTTGGGGTTGGGGTTGGGGTTGGCACCCGAGCATCGCGAGCTCGCTCCCGCACCACGACACCGTGAAACCCCGGCCATCACTGAGAAATGCCGGCCACCGTCAAATCTGCACAAAGACACCAGATTCGTGGTTTGACATAAGGTTGACCGGGGCCAGAAAGGAAGGGCGCCCCGCCCTCGGCAGCGGAGCGCCCTGTCTGCCTGAGTTACAGCAACCCGCGAGAGGCCAGTGACACCACGTCCTCCCCGCCCACGACCAGGTGATCGAGTAGCCGCACGTCGAGCAGCTCGAGTGCGTCCCGGACCCGGCGGGTGATCAGCCGGTCGGCGTCACTCGGTTCGGCCACCCCGGACGGGTGGTTGTGCGCCAGGATGACGGCTGCTGCGTTCAGCGCCAGGGCCTCTTTGGCCACTTCCCGCGGGTACACCGTGGTGTTGTCGATCGTGCCCCGGAACAGCTCCCGGTACTCGATCAGGCGGTGCCGGTTGTCCAGGAAGACCACCGCGAACACCTCGTGCTCCAGCGTTCCCAGCTTCAGCCGCAGAAAATCCCCCGTGACCGCCGGTGACGTGAACGCCGTCCCTCGCCGAACCCGCAGCGCCCGCCGGGCGGCTAAGAGAATCTCCGGGGCCGTGGCCGGCCGCCACTCCCCGTTACCGTCCCGGATGGCCAGTTCCGGCTCTGAGCCCTTGTTGATTTGATTGTTCTCGGTCATGGAAGTCTCCTGTGCGGGCGGGATTGCCCGCGACCGGAGGGGCACGGCGCAGCGCAAGCGGTCAGGGGTCGGAGACGGCCGCAGGACGCCAGCGAACTCTTGTTCGCGCAGCCCTTGACGGCGAGAACGGCGTGCTAGTCTGAAACTTCTCGGCAAGCCCACCGCTCCCTTCCCTCCCAGCGTCCCGCACTTCCCGTCCCCGCGGCAGCGACAGATGCCGCCAGAAGAAGGAGAAATTCCTCATCCGGGACTTTCTCCACGAAATCTTCAGAATCGGAAAAGCATCTCCACAGGAAAACGGGCCGCCAGCCGAAGCTGGCGGCCCGCAATCAGGCTTAAGCCCGGATCGTGCAGTGCACCCGGGCGTCTGCCGCGTAGTCCGAGAGCGTGTGGTTGGCGGTGAAGTGGCAGTCGCGCTCGATCTTCAGGCCGAGTGGACCGCGTGCGGTCTCCAGCTCGGAGAGTCGGACGTACCCGAGTTCCGGGCAACCGAGGCCGAGGTCGCAGAGACCGAAGGCCAGATCCGGATCGGCCGGATCCAGCTCCGTCAGCAGCCAGGTGGCATTGGCGTCCGGGGTGAAGAGTTTCACCACGGGCAGCGGATCCCGACTGTCGCCGGCCGCCTGACGTTCGCCGTTGGCGAGCAACTGCGCGAGAAGAGATTCAGGGATGAGTGTCATGGCCGTTTCCTTTGTGGGTCGCTCCCCAGCGGAGCCCGTTCCCCAGGGCAGGCCGCACACAGCGCGGCCGTCACACCACCACACGGCGGTGGGGCGGGCCGGGGTTGACGGCAAGCGGCGGCCTGCCAGGTCTCGCGGGATCCGCGGAGTGACCCAGAAGGAGATATGGCGCCAGACTTCTAACGAGCGGCTCGGGGTCAGCGACGTGATGCGAGTAGCTGCTATGGGAGGCTTCCAACCTAGCAGGCAAAAAAAGAGCCCCCGTGAGGGGGCTCGAAAAATGTAACGCCGGAGGTTACTGGCGGCGCGTCTGGTCCTTCGCGACACGGTCGCCGTTAGCGGCCTCCTCGTAGGCCCGCAGCTGCAGGGTGTTGCTCCAGTCCGTCGGTACGGCTTCGAACCGCAGATTGAAGCTGCAGTCGCTGTTCTCCCAGGCAACGCCGATTTCCCGCCAGAAGGCGCGGCTGTTATCGCCGCGGGGCGAGATCTGGAAGATGCGGAAGGCAGGGGTTTTCTTGGTTTGGTCGGTCATGATCGAGTCTCCTGTTAGGCGCGACGTGCGCGAGACTCAAAAGGACCCCGGATACGAGCGGCACGCGCAAGCCCACCGTGGAATAGATGGAGGCAGGCCGTAGGCGGTACCGTCTTATGCCGCGAAAGGGGCTTGCGCGTGCCGCGCCGGGGTCCAAAGTTCGAGACCCTACACAGCGCCATTCAGGAGATGCTGACCGACCAGGACATCTGGATTCTACTTCGCGGTTTTCAGCTGCGCCGATATCTTCGCGAACTGCTGGAGAGCTGCCTCGAGTTCGTCTACGATTTCGGCGGCGATGATGTCAGGCGCTGGTAGCGAGTCTGTGTCCGTCAGGCTCTTGTCCTTTATCCAGAAGAGATCGAGGCTGAGCTTGTCGCGCTTGAGAAGTTCGTCGCTGTCGTAGCAGCGCCAGCGACCGTCGGGGTTCTCCTCGCTCCAGGTCGCCTTGCGCTTGTGCATGGCTCCGGGCTTGTAGCACTCGACGAACTCATCGAAATCCTTCCGTGTGATGGGCGACTGCTTCTGCGTGAAGTGCTTGTTCGTCCGCAGGTCATAGACCCAGAGCTTGTCGGTCCACGGCTCGGGGCGGCCCTCCTTCTTGTCGAAGCAGAGCACGTTGGCCTTCACGCCGTTCGCATACCAGATGCCGGTCGGCAGGCGCAGCAGGGTGTGGACATTGCATTTCTGGAGCAGGTTCTTGCGGACTTTTTCGCCCGCGCCGCCCTCGAAGAGCACGTTGTCGGGCAACACCACGGCGGCGCGTCCGTTGATTTTCAGCAGCGAAAACATGTGCTGCACGAAGTTGAGCTGCTTGTTGCTGGTGGAGGTCCAGAAATCCTCGCGCACGATGACCTGGTCGTCCTTCTCGGTATCGCCTTCCTCATTCACGAAAAGCAGGCTCTGGCTTTTTCCGAAAGGCGGATTGGCCAGAATCATCGAGTATTCCTTGCTCCACGGCGCGGCAAGGCTGTCGTGGCCGGAGTGGACGACGACCTTGTCGCCGCCGATGCCGTGCAGGGAGAGATTCATTGCGCACATGCGTCCCACTTTTGGGGAAAGCTCCATGCCCTCGACCAGTTCGTCGCGCACCGCCCGCTTCTCGTCGCGGTTCAGCTCTTTCTCGTATTTATCGAGCACATAGTTGTAGGCGGTGAAGAGGAATCCGCCTGTGCCGGCGGCGGGGTCGCAGATGCGGTCCTGCGGCGTGGGCTGCATAACCTCGACCATCGCCCGGATGACGGCGCGGGTGGTGAAGTACTGCCCAGCGCCCTTTGTGGATTCAGAGGCGGAACGCTGCAGCAGTTCTTCGTAAATCGTACCCTTCACGTCCACCGGCAGGCTCATCCAGTCTTCCTTATCAATGAGGTTGACGATGAGCTGCTTCAGCAATGCCGGGTTGTGGATGTCGCAGCGCGCACCTTTGAAGATGACCCCCAACATGCCGGGCTTGAGAGCGAGCTTTTCGATGGAGTCGCTGTATTGTTTTTCTAGCGCGGCCCCGTCGAGCTTGAGCAGTGGTTTCCAACCCAGCTCCGGCGGCACAACAGGCTTCTGGTTATAGGGCTCCTCGGTGAGCTGGTCCGCCATCTTGAGGTAAAGAAGCATCGTGAGTTGCTCTACGTATTCGACGCAGCTCAAGCCGGCCTGCTGCAAGACTCCAGCATAGCTCCAGGCTCGTTTGCCAATTTGGGATGCGTCAATCATGAGATTGTTTTACCTTGGTTTTCTTAGCGGCGCGTTTTGGCGATGCTTTGGGTACGGTCTTCTTGGCCGCCTGTGCCTGCCGGGCGATTTCCTCGTGCTGGGCGGCGATGCGTTTGAGCAACTCGGAGGCGGGCTCGTCCTTCTCGTCTTGCGGGACAAGCTGGCCGGTGAAGGCATGGCGGAGGATAGATTGGCGCAGAGCCTGCGAACTCTTCAGCTTTGATTCGATGTCGGCTTCGAGGTGCTCGATGACGGAGAGCTGGACTTCCGTTGCATCTACGATGGCGGTTTGTTCCACCTCGGGGGCAAGTGGAAATACAAACGCCGCCAGTTTTGACCCGTTTACATTAGCCTGGCCGACCATCTGGCTAACGACCGTCTTAATCCACCTTTTTCCACCTACGCCGTTTATTGCAAAGGAGACTATCGCCGGCGACGCGCCATTCAGCATCTTCACGCGAATCAAATACGACGCAAATGAACAGGGTGTCGGAACACCACGATAATGCCCTGTCTTGCCAACAAGCTCCGCGCTATTCGTTCGGTTGAAGAGTAGGTCTCCATTTGCGAGCAGGAGTGCAGGAAACTCATCGTGAGCTGCTGGCAGATACTTGAGGTCAGTAATGTCTAAGGTGCCATCCGTCCTGATGTTACCCATACGCAATACAGGAATACCGTCTGTGTTGGGCCCAGTTTTCGCTGACGTTCCATACTGAATCAGGTCGCTACACTGCTCAATAGTTACCCACGACCAGCCATCCGGCAACGTGGGCAAACCCTCTGTGATTGGCGGGGCAGGCTCTTGGTATTTCGCCTTCCAGTCCTTGGGTGGCACTTTGCCGGCTTCTTTGAATTTCTTGAGTTGGGCTTCTTCCCAGCGGCGGCGACGTTCGGCGAGGATGCGGGTGAGCAGGGTGATGGCTGGCTCGGTGGCGGGATGTTGAGCGCGCCACTCGGCGGTCAACGCGCCTTCCACCGCCGCCTTCAGCACTGCCGCCCGGTAGTGCTTCAGCTTCGCCTGCACCCGCTCCAAGGCCGCCACGCCCGCATCGAGGTCGGAAAGCAGTTCGTCGAGCGCGTCGGCAATACGCTCCTGCTCGGGTTTCGGCGGCAGCAACACATTGAAGACACTGATTTGGTCGAAGTCCACGCGGGGGCGGTCGCCAGTATTGAGGTGATTGGCGAACCGAACAAAGTCGCCTGAGTTTAGGCGGTACTTGAGGAAACGACCTAGCACGGCACCCGTCTCTGGCAGGACGATAAACTCACCGGAACAGAGGCCGCTGAAATCCGGCTGATAGACTTTGTTCAAGTAAGCTCGCATCCGACCGTAAAGAACATCAAACGGCTGGAATGTATTGGCGCCGCTCTTCATTGTGGCGCACGGAACCGTTCCGAGAAGGCGCATCGTGTGAGGTTCGATTTGCTCCATCCCGATGAACCTCGCGTCGGGTGTTGCCTGCGGGTCGGCCTTGCCGGTGCGCGGCTCCACAAGCGAACCAAGGGGTGTCCGCACCCACCCCGGCGGAAATGGTTGTAGGGTCGCCTCACTCATGCTGCCAGCCTTGCGTTCAGTTCAGCGAGCAGCGGCTTGAGTTTGTCACCGAAGAGAGAATGCGCCTTGCCGAGGCTGCCGTGCTGGCCGAACCAGCCGTCCTGGAAGTCGTCCGTCTCGATGGCGAGGCTGGTGGCGATGTGTTCGGCCATGCGGTCGAGCCATTCGCGCTGCTCGGGCGTGAAGGACTGGGCGGCGTCGCTTTCGGAAAGCCAGGTGTTGTAACTCGCCCGCACTTCCTCCGCGTAGGGCACGAGGGTGCAATCGGGAATGAGCGCGTGACGCACAAGGGCGACCAGATCGGCGAGCTGCGAGCCGCCGAGGCCCTTCACCTTCTCGCTCTCCACGGCCTGGAAGGCGCGCCAGAGCTGCGTGGGCGAGGCGGCAAGCGGCGGAATGGACAGCGCGTCTTTCAACTGGCGGAGGTCTCTAAGGGAGAGTTTCAGCGGCTTTGTGCCGGAGTAGAGGATTTGCAGGGCGGTGAACTGGTCTTTGTTCGCCGCAATCCAGGCACGGAAGTCCTTCACCTTCGCCTGCGCCTTGTCCACGGCGGCGGCGTCGAACCCGGCATAGAGCACGTCATCAAGAGAGTGGCGGTCAATGGTCTGCTCGTTCTGCGCCCGCATTTCGAGAATTCGGCGGCGGAAGGCAGCCTTGAGGAAGGGCGTAACGGCCTGTTGCGCGAGATGTTCGGTGGCGGTCTGGATTTGTGACGTCGTCGGCTCACCGGTTACGCCGGGGAGCTGCTTCGCGGCAGCGATTTGCGCATCGGGGTCCACTGCGCGCATGAGGTCGCCGGCAAGGTCGGGGAAGGATTTGCCTCCGGCGAGTTCCCGCAATTCGGTGAGCTGGGCGGGGGCGAAGTCGCGTTGCAGGCGAGCGAGGCGTCCGGCCAGCGTGGTGAGGGCGTCGGGGTCGGTGCCGCCCTGGGCGACATATTCGAGCAACTCAGGTAGCGTGGCGGAGGGCTTGCGATTCAGCGTGTGGGAGTCAGTCTTGTCCTGCTCGCAGACACCCACGGCATCCACGATTACGAAGCGTTCCTTGGCCTTGGCACTCGGGCTGACGACCTTGAGCTTGTCCGGCGAGATGATGCGGACACCGCGGCCTTTCATCTGCTCGAAGAATGCGGCGGACTTCACATTGCGCAGGAAGAAGACGCACTCAATGGGCTTCACGTCGGTGCCGGTGGAAATCATATCCACGGTGACGGCGATGCGCGGATAGTAGCTGTTTCTGAAGTTGGCAAGAATCTCGTCGGGGGAGAGGCTGGATGTCTTCACCCACTCCGTTATCTTCTCCGGCGTGCCATCGGCTTTCAACGCGGGTGTGCCGTCGTCATTTACAACATCTTTTTCCACACGAGTGAAGCCGGTGCGATAAGTGATCTTTTCGCAGAACTCGTTCTTCTCAGCGAACTCGTCGCGCACCATGCGGACGATGTCGTCGGCGTGGGAGTCGTCCTTGGCGAAGATGAGTGTCTTGGGGGCTTCTTTTCGGTCTGGGAAGGCGTCGGGAATGACCTTGTCCCTAAACTGGCGAATGACGGTGCGAAGCTGGCTTTCGGATACCACGTCTCGATCGAGTTCGTTGGCGGTGTAGGTGAGATCCTGAACAAGCTTTTCGAGACGCTCGGCACGGGTAAGTCTGTGGCGCTTGTCCACATACACCCCGGAGTCATCGGCGATGACGGTGGCACCCTGTTCGGTAATGCGAGTGCGGATGCGGTAGACGTCGAAGTCCACGTTGACGCCGTCCGTGACGGCCTCGTCGTGGCCGTACTGCATGACAAGGTTCTGATTGAAGAACCCAATGGTCTTGCCAGCGGGCGTGGCCGTGAGGCCAACGAGGAAGGAATCGAAGTAGAGAATTACTTGGGCCCACAGCTCGTAGATGGACCGATGGCACTCGTCTACGATGACGAAGTCGAAGAACTCGGGCGGGATGCCTGCGTTGTAGACCACGTCCGGTGGCTCGCCCTTCCACGGCTTGGCGGAATCGAAGCCGGAGCCCTCCTCGTTCTCCGCGTCGAACTCGGCCTCGCCCTTCAACATCGAGTAGAGGCGCTGGATCGTCGTGATAACGACCTTGGCAGCAGGATTGATGGAATTGCTCTTGAGGCGCTGAACTGTGTAAAGCGTCGGGAACTTCCGAGGGTCGTCAGTCGGGGTGTAGTTGGCGAACTCATCCTCTGCCTGTTTGCCGAGATTGCCCCGGTCTACGAGGAAGAGGACACGCTTCGCTCCACCGAACTTGAGCAGGCGGTAGGCGGCACTGACGGCGGTGTAGGTTTTGCCTGAGCCGGTTGCCATCTGAATGAGGGCCCGGGGATCGGCCTTGGCGAAAGAGGCTTCCAGGTTAGAGATGGCCTGGGCCTGCACTTTCCAAAGGCCGGTTTCATCCAGGGGAGGCAAATGCGTGAGCCGGGCGCGGAGCTGATAAAGCTGAGATAGAGACTCAGCGAAGGTTTCTGGTCTCGGAAAGCTGAAGATCTTTCGGCTGCGCGGCTTGGGGTCGAGCCCGTTTGTAAAGAACGTGACAGAGCCGTTCGACTCGAAGAGGAAAGGCAACGGGCGTCGATGTGCGGGTAGGTTGTCAGGGAGGCCCGCGGCGTATTTCGCGGACTGGGCTTCCACGCCCGTGAGGGTACCTTCGGCCTTCGCTTCGACAGCACCGAGCGCCTTGCGGTCGAGGTAAAGCAGGTAATCCGCGAAGCCGAATCCTGACTTCATCGGAAACTCCCGGACGGCGATCCCTCTACCTGCCGTAAGGTCGAGGTCGGCCCGATCTTGCACGAGCCAACCCGACGCGATCAGCTTCGCATCAATCTCGCGGCGGGCTTTCTGTTCGGGGGCCTCGGGCATCAGTTCTCCTGTTTCTCGGGGGTGAACCAAGTGATGGTAATGGTGCGCCCGGAGACGTTCAAACTTCCGACCGTCAGGTTCGAAGTGCGCAGACAGGACGACTAGGCGCATCCCCTTCCGCGGGACGGGCGCAGAGGTCGGACGGGGCCGAGTCTACTCAAGCCGTAAGGGCTTTGATCAGCAAGTCATGACGCCAACGAGATCAGACTCAGCACAGTCATATCCGGCAGCTTAATGGATTGTGATATGACTTCAAGCCGATAAGTATTCGGTCCCGATATCCAACGATTGGCCGGTTCGCGTTTCGGGCGAGTCATTCCCGAAGATCCACCGAAGGCAAGTCGGAAGGCGTCCGTGTCTTGGTGAAGCTCGCCAACCACGTAGAATTCGACGGGAAACTTTGGGCTCCTCTGGTGCCAGGCCAGCGTCGTTTGACTGTGACAGGCCAAGCAAGCGAGAGTCGGGGTCCTCTTGGCCATCTTGATTGCCGCAGCCGTCAAGCTGGTACTGAAATCCTTCGCGAGGGCCGAGGCGAGGTCTAGCGTGGCAAGCTTCCCTTGCATCCAAGGATCTACTAGGTAATTGGGAAGGATGAGTTGGCTGGCATATCCGTTGGCACTAGCTTCAATGGAGCGCGCCTCCGCGTTCTGCGGTCCGATATCCTCTTTCGCACACAGAAACGAGCCGGTCTTTCGATCGCAGATCCAATGGGCTAGCTCGTGCGCCAATGAGAAGCGCTGCCTCCCCTCGACACTCGCCGAGCTGATGCTGATGACCGCGCGCTCGCCAAAGGTTACTAGCCTCGCCTCGCATCCCCCCAGTGGTCGAATACGCACCTCGGCTCCGTGTGCATTGGCAATGGCGTGAAGATCGATATGGTCAGGCGCCGTGACACCATGGCTCCACAGCAACCGCTCAGCCGCTGTGAGCTTTTGTAAGTCAAAGGTCATCGTCGTTGCGCATTATCGCTCCCATCTCGACTAAGTCGTCATACATGGTTTGCCAGTCGCTCTCGGTCTGTCGTTTGCCGTCGCGATACGCCAAACGAAGGCTCGGCTCTGTAGCAAAAAGGGTTTCAATGATCTGCTTGATTCGTTCAATAGAGGGCCTGCTCACCGGCGCATCCCGCGTTGAGGCTTGATGCGATCGAACCTTCGCTTCAGCCATTCTTAGGCGCATTGTCCCTGCAGCGGCCTCCCGCATGGACGACTTCACCAGTCCAGAAATTTCGTCGAGGTTCTCGCCGTCTTCCAAAAGCTCCTTGCGGATCTCTTCGTCCGTCATAGCTATCAGATCTTCCAAGGCGGCAGACTGAAGCGCCGCGATTTCCGCGCAGATCTTCGATGTAGTCATGACTTTCTCCTGCCTGGGAACAGCTTCTCCAATCCGCGCCGGAATCGCTTCCGTGCGGTTTCGTATTGCGTGCCATTCATTCCGGACAATTCGCGGATGTCGGTTGCTGACAGTCCATCCTTGAGACCCATGATGATCCAGGTTACTTCACCATCGCCCGCGAAGTGGGCATCGATCGCGTCGGCATCCGCCTTCGCCCGGTCTTGGCGCTCGGCGGTTTCCTCGACCTCAATAGCTTGCTCGACCACATGGACATTGCAGTGTCCCAACGCACCAAGAGCGTCCTCGACGGAGGTTGCTGATGTCACCATGGCCTCCATATGCACCGTTCGCGTCTGAGGAAGGGATTCTTGGGAGTCGTTCGCTATGCCTTTGACCGTATTGATCATGAATGCGATGAATGGCACGGACCGCCTCCATCTGCGCCCCTTGTCACCATGAGCGGCATTCAGTGTGCGGACGATGGCTTCGTTGATCAATTCGAGTGGGTTCTGGTATTCAGTGCCATAGAGGCAGTAGGCGGCAGCCTTTTTCAATTTGGCAGCGTCTTCCTTCGACAGACCCTCGATGGCCACGCGGATCTCATCTAGTGTGGCTGAGTCATCCGGCGGGTCGTCTATTTTCAAGGTTGTCCCCTGGCTCTATCGCTATATGCGGAGCCCGCTACCGATCCGGACATGATATTAGCCCTGTCCGGGCTCTTGAACTGCTCCGCATGGATACTTAAGCATTGTGCTGTGACAGGAGCTTCGTATGAGCGGGAAACGTAACCAGCATGTTGTGCCTCATCAGGATGGATGGGCAGTTCGTGGCGCAGGCTCGCAGCGTGCATCCGAGATCTTCGACCGCAAGACGGACGCCGTCCAGCGTGGGCGAGAAGTCGCTCAAAATCAGGGAACCGAACTGATTATCCATGGACGCGATGGCCAGATTCAGTCGAAGGACAGTCACGGTCACGATCCCTTTCCGCCGAAGGGCTGACGCGTGACCCTCGACCCGCAGCCTGTGCCGGACTTCCACATACTTGCCCTCTCTGGCGGGGGCTTCCGGGGCCTGTACACGGCCACCGTTCTCAAGCATCTTGAGGAGAGCCTAGGTCTGCCGCTGGCAAACCGCTTTGACTTGATTTGTGGCACCTCGGCGGGGGGGCTGTTGGCACTGGGGCTGGCGGCCAACATTCCTGCCCCTGAACTGCAGACGATGTTCGAGCGCGATGGCAAGCGCATCTTCGGCTCGCGGAACATTGTACGGCGGGTCTTGTCAAAGTTTATCGTAGCGAAGCACTCCTCGGCGGGACTGCGATCAGTATTAGAAGAACGCTTTAGGGCTACAACCCTCGGCGATCTGCAGCACCGAGTGCTCATTCCGGCAGTCAACTACAGCACCGGCAAAGGGCAGTTCTTCAAGACCCCCCATGCGCCGGCGTTCGGGATGGACCACCGCCGGCGCCTCGTCGATGTGGGGCTGGCCACGTCGGCGGCGCCCACCTACTTCCCGCTGCATCGCGTTGAGGACGAGGGTGTGTTTGCCGACGGTGGTCTTGTCGGCAATTCACCCGGCTTGTTTGGACTGCACGAAGCTCGCGAAGTCCTGCAGGTCCCCTCGACGACCACCATTCGTGTGCTCGCCATCGGGACCATGACGCTCGGAGCAACGCTGCGCGGGTCCGCCTTCCTGGATCGCGGCATCGGGATGTGGGGCGCGAAGGTGTTTGACCTGGTCATCTCCGCCCAAGAGAACGCTGTCGACTCGATGCTGAAGCACATGCTCAGAGCAAACTATGTTCGTATCGACGACCCGGCTACACCGGACCAAAGCAAAGATATTTCGTCGCTGGACCATGTGTCGCCTGGCGCCATTGACGTGCTGACAAGCCGCGGAACGCAGGCGGCTCGACGGGCTCTGGGTGACCCTGCGTTTGCTCCCTTCAAGTCGCACAACGCGACGCGGCCGAGGTTCTTCCACGGTCCCAACAAAAACGTGTAGGCAGGTATCATGCTGAATCTTAGTTCCTTGTTCCATTCCTCCGTCGAGCAACCCACTCTGCTAGAGCGGCTCGACCTCGGCACGTCGCAGCGCGACTACATCGCGCAAGCTAAGACTGACGTACGTGACTGCTTGCGCGAACGCATGCCCATTGTTCTGCAGGAGCAGGGATACACGGGGCCACGCGTGCGCCCCCGCTTCTTCACGCAGGGCTCTTGGGCCTACAAGACACTGAACGCGCCCGCGCGCCCTCCGCAGCAGGCCGATATTGATGACGGTGCGTATCTACCACTCAGCTTCGTCGCACAGGCATCCAGGCCCAGTGTAGCTAGTGTGGTCTTCTTCGCAGCGGCCGAAAGAGCATTAATGCCGCTCATCACGCTGCGCAAGTGGACGCTCGTCACGAACAAGCCAACCTGCATTCGGATCGTCATCTCGACACTCGCGCACATCGACATCCCTTTGTACGCGATTCCGGACAGCGAGTTCGACACCCTGCAGAAGGCGGCCTTGTCGACCTACGGCTACATGACGCTCGACGAGGCCCTGACGAGAGCTGAGCGCGACGCATGGACGGCGCTGCCTACTGACCACGTCCTGCTGGCGCACCGTGAAGACGATTGGGTGAAGTCTGACCCTAGGCTCGTGAAAAAGTGGTTTCTCGACGAGGTCGACCGCCATGGCGAACAGTTTCGGCGCACGGTGCGCTACCTCAAGGCATTCCGCGACTGGCAGTGGCCGACTGGCGGACCTGCGTCACTCCTGCTGATGGCCGCATCGGCACCGCTTTTCGACGGGCGGGACCGCCGCGACGACCTAGCGCTGCTTGATGTTGTGGCGAACCTTCCCGACACACTGCGCGACGGTGTTTGCAACCCGGTGGACACCTCCGAGTCGCTGACCAACCGCCTCGGTAAGAAAGGCGTTGACGATGCAGCGGCCAAGCTCGAGGCACTCGAAACCCGCCTGCGCGGCGCGCTCAATGCGAACACGGCCCAGCAGGCCTGCGCATGGTTGGTGGGCCAATTCGGCGCGCGATTCCCCAATGAACCACTGCGCGTGAAAGTTGCGACGGTCGCAGCGACAGTATTGGCCACCCCGGCGGTCGCGGTTGCCTCGCCGCTCATCGGTCGCACACAGGCGGGATGACGTTACGCGACTCGCCCGTAGCAGAACTGACTCGCGTTTTGGCCACGCGCGGGTTCGTTTTCGTAGGCCGAGATAATGACGGCCGACTTACCTTCACGGGCACGATTACAGCGGACGGTGCTTCTCATCCCGTCCGGCTGACGGTTCACCCGGACGGGCGTGAACTTCCCCTAGTGATACTCGAAAATGTGCCGGATAAGCTACGGCCAGTTGCCCCACACCTGGGAAGCAACGGAGGCCTTTGCTATGCGGCCGCGGGTAGCATCGCATTGGATGTTTTCGACATCGGGGGCCAAACGTTGGCGTGTATTGACCGCGCAGCGCAGGTCCTGAGCAAACTATTACGCGGCGAAATGTTCGCCGACCTTGAAGAGGAGTTCTTTGCGTACTGGCGCGGTGACATCTGCTTCTTGGACCTTAGACGGTCCTCCAACGAACATCTCGAATCTATCGTGGCGAAGTGCGGTTCTACCGCGCGCGCAGCCGTCTTCGTCACCAATGACCGAGCCCGCACACTGGCAAAGATGGATGCGATGGGCGCGCAATCCGATGACACTATTCAGGCGACCGTTCGCCGCATAAGAACTAAGGCTAGACCTCGTCCGCTCTTGGGCGGCTGGCCACCGCGCACAGTGCGCGACATCTTACATTGGCAGGGCCTTCTCGACGGGCCATGCCGTCGCAAGCTCGATAAGCACATAACCGATGTCGTGATGAGTGGGAAGCGCTGGATGTTGTGCGTCATCGAATCACCCACGATGCCGTATGCATTCTGGGTCGACTTCACCGACTCTGAAGTGGTGAAGGGCATTCGCCGCATTACCGAGGCGCGCGAATTAGCCTATCGCGCCAGCATCACACCGGTCCACTGCATCCGTATTGATGATGAATATATCGCGCAACGCAACGCCCCGAATCAAGCCACGCTAGGGAGACGCCGTATTGCGCTGGTTGGGTGCGGAACCATTGGGGGCTACGTTGCGGACCTGCTGACGAAGGCAGGGGCAGGCAGCGATGGCGGTGAGTTGGTTCTGGTCGACAACGACGTCCTATTGCCGCAGAACATCGGACGCCATCGCCTCGGCTTCAACTCCGTCCTGAAGAATAAGGCAACCGCGCTGGCTGACGAAATGCGCCGCAGTATGCCCGTAACCAACATCCATTCTTTTCCAGTCGACGCCATGCAGGCGAACCTAGCCGGCTTCGAGATGGTGGTGAATGCTACCGGCGAAGAGGCTCTCGGCCATCTGCTCACTAGAAAGTATCGTGGTTCGCAATTCGTGCCGATGCTTAGTATTTGGGTCGAAGGTCCTGGCGTAGCGGTACGCGCGCTATTACGGGACCGTCCATTAGCCGCGTGCACGCGCTGCCTGCTTTCATTGGAGCGGCGTCCACTTTACCCCGCTATTGACGGCGAAATGCCTGTGCGGCTTGCAGGTCACGGGTGCGAAAGCCTCTATGTGCCGTTCCCTGCGTCCGCGTCAGTCCAAGCCGCATGTCTTGCGGTCGACATACTGACCGCGTGGTCACGCGGTAACCCTACCGCTCGATTGCAAACGCATGTACTCGATAGCCACTTCTGCAAAGGAACCCCAGACCACGATCCCTTGGCAATTTCAGGCTGCCCGGCATGCGGTACGTAGATTCATGGTCGACGCCGGACAGGAGAGTACTGGTCTATTTTTCTCCCAATGTCGTCAAGACCTTTACACAGCACCGGCAACGTTATTCGCGCCAGCCGGAATCCGGTGGCGTCCTGCTCGGTCGTCGCCGCGGCCGACACTTCGAAATCGTCAATGCCACCTCACCGTTCCAAAGCGACAAGCGATGGCGGACCGGTTTTGTACGGGAGCGAGGTGGGCATGAGGCAGAGGCAACGAGGCTGTGGGCCACCAGTGGAGGCGAGATCGACTACCTAGGCGAATGGCACACCCATCCAGAAGCCTTACCACTTCCCTCCAGTATTGACCGTCGCGAGTGGCGCCGGCTCACCTTAAGGCCAATGCGTAGTGCACCCCTCGTAACGGCTATCGTCGGTACGGCGTCGTTGTATGTGGCAATTCTTACCCGCGGACAAGTCGACCCGCTGGTGAGAGCAACTTGATTGCCAAGTGTGCCGAGAGCACTACTTAACTTCCCACTGCCGGCCGACGAACCATCTCAGTATCCGGATCGACCGGAACAGTCCGCCGCCGGAATTCCCCAATCGAGCAGAAATCCACCGCTAGGTGGTGCAGAACGTAAACTAGTAGGCAGTTGCACTTACCGTGCACTTACGAGACATGGCCGGAAAATCTCCGCGTCGTAAGTGATTGATTGAATGGTGGTGATGGGTAGAGTTGAACTACCGACCTCAGCATTATGAGTGGCGCGCCCGGACGGATTCGAACCGCCGGCCCCCGCGTTCGAAGCGCGGTGCTCTATCCAGCTGAGCTACGGGCGCCCTATTGGTCTCTTCAGTTCATTCCCCACTGGTCACTCATCGGTAACTCATAGATTCTGCCACCTGCCAACACCTCCGTAGGTCCTTGTATAAAATAACAATATACCTTCACTCGAACATTGGATCCGCTGGTTCGAAGCCTGATGCTCTATCCAGCTGAGCTACGGGCGCTGCAAGGGGTGCCGCGGGTGAACGCGCCTATCGGCGCGCGGCCATCATCTTCATGAAGCCGTCGAAGGCGGTGCCGTAGTCGTTGAGCACGCCGGCGCACGCGGGGTGGCTCTCGACGGCCTTCCACCACGTGGCAAGCCGGCCGCTGGCGGTCGGATCGGCGATGCCGAACTGACCGGCGGCGAGGATCTTTCTCAGCATCACGGTGCTGGTGCTGAGGGCGCAGTCGCCGAGGGTGGGCGTGGCACCCACGCAGAAGGGACCGCTGCCCATGGCGTGCTCGGCATAGCCGTAGGCCTTGGCCATTTCCCTGCCGGCGGCCTCGACGGCGGCGGCATCCCGCTTGGCGGGGTTCATGTTGCGGAAGAGCGGCGTGATCTGGGGCGCCATGTAGATGTCGACGATGCGGGCGACCAGCCGCGAACGGGCCCGGTCGAGGGGGTCCTTCGGCAGGCCCGGCTTGTCCGGGTACACGTCGTCCAGGTACTCGCAGATGATGGAGGACTCGCCAATCCCCTTGCCGTCCACGTCCAGCGTCGGCATCTTGCCGATGGGGTTGAGCGCGAGGTATTCGGGGCTCTTGATGCCGCCGGGCGCTTCCGCGAGTGGCAGGTCGAGGCCCTTGAGCTTCGCGTACATCAGGACGCGGGCCACGTAGGGCGAAGCAATGGCGCCATACAGCTTGATCATCGGTCGTACTCCTTCGTCTGTCAGTTCTTCTGTGAGTGTGATCAGGTCAGCGCGGAGACGTCAAAGTCCCGCACCGCCCGGTCGGCCTGGAATATCTTGAGCAGGATGGCCACCCGCATCCACATGCCGTTGCGCTCCTGGCGCCAGTACACGGCCCTGGGATCGTCGTCCACGGCAACATGGATCTCCGGCCCCCGGGGCAAGGGGTGCATGATCACCGCCCCGGGTGCGAGGCGATCGAGATTGTCCGGCGTGATGCTGTAGTCGGCGTAATTGATCCGCCCGGTCTCGCCCGCGGTGTCCCACTCGGACTGCATGCGGGTCACGTAGATCGCATCGAGCTCCGGCAGCGCGTCGGGCAGCTTTATGCCCTCCACGAAGTCGATGCGGCTGTCCCGCAGGTGCGCCTTGATGTCGTCCTCGATCGCGAACTCCGGCGGGGCGATGAGCACGAGCCGCACGCCGCGGTAGTTCTTCATCAGGTAGCAGAGCGAACGCACCGTACGCCCGCGCTTCAGGTCACCCATCAGGCCGATGACCTTGCCGTCGATGCCCCCCCGCTCCTCGAAGCTGCGCTCGAGCGTGTAGATGTCGAGCAGCGCCTGGGTAGGGTGCTGGTCCCGGCCGCTGCCCGCATTGATGATCGGCACCGGGCGGGGGATGCGGTTCATCAGTTCCGCCGCCCGCGCCGCCTGGCCCGACACCGGCGTGCGCATCACGATCACGTCCACGTAGGAGCTGAAGGTGCGGATGCTGTCCTCGAAGCTCTCGCCCTTGACCTCCGAGGAGGTGGCCGGGTCGCGGATCTCGCTGGTGCGGATGCCGAGCACGTGGCAGGCGTTGTTGAAGGACAGGAAGGTGCGGGTCGAGGGCTGCACGAAGTACAGCATGGCCCGCCGGTCCGGCAGCAGGCCGAGCAGGAAGCGGGCGCCGTCCGGGTGCTTGGCGAGCAGCCGTACCCGGGTGGTCAGGGCACAGAGCTCATCCAGCAACGGGCGGTCGAAGGCCCGGGGGTCGGTGACGTGAAAGAGGGGCGCCGGCCCGATTGCCATGCTGGTGTTGTTCCCGGTATTGCCGCGGCCGGCGCGGATCATAGCAGCCCGCCCGAGTGTCTGGCAGCGCACATTCAGGGCACCGGTTTGCGGGCTATACTTCCTCGGCGTCTGTGCTGGGCTGACAAATTATTGTGGGAGTTCGAATCATGAGAATGCGACGACTGATCGCGGCCGTCACGGCGGCCTGTTTCCTGAGCCTGGGCCTGCAGGCCACCGCCTCGGCGACGATGATCGGCACGGAGCAGCTGGTGGCTGCCGATGCCCGGGCCGGGCACCTGGCCGGGATCGACCGGGCGCTGAGCCAGGCGGACGTGCAGGCGCGGCTGGTGGAGCTGGGCGTCAGCCCCGCCGACGCCCTGAGCCGGGCCGCCGCCCTTTCCGATGCTGAACTTGCCCGCGTTGCCGGCGAGATCCAGAACCTGCCGGCAGGCGGTGACGGCCTGCTGGCCGTGATCGGCATCGTGTTCGTGGTGCTGCTGATCCTCGAACTGACGGGTGTCACCGATATCTTCAAGAAGATCTAGGGCGTTGGTGGCGGCGGTGGGCACCCTGGTGCTCACCGCCTGCTCACTCGGGCCCGCCGGGCCCGTGTTCACGCTCGCCGAAGACCCGGCCCGGGAACTCACCCGGGTGCCCTTCCATCCGCAATCCCGCTACCAGTGCGGCCCGGCGGCGCTCGCCACCGTGCTCAGCTACAGCGGCGTGGCCGTGACGCCGGACGAGCTCGTGTCCCAGGTGTACCTGCCCGGCCGCCAGGGCAGCCTGCAGGTCGAAATGCTGGCCGCCGCCCGGCGCAATGGCCGGATTCCCTACCCGCTGGCGCCCGATTTCGGCGACCTGAGGGCCGAGGTCGCGGCCGGCAACCCGGTGCTGGTGCTGCAGGACCTGGGCGCGCTCGGCATCCGCCGCTGGCACTTTGCCGTGGTGGTGGGTTACGACGAAACCCGGGAGGTGGTGATCCTGCGCTCCGGCCGGGAACGCCGCCGGCTGGAATCCCGGGCCCGCTTCCTGCGCAGCTGGCAGACGGGTAACAACTGGGCGGCCGTGGTGAGTGCCCCGGGGCAGGTGCCCGCGACCGCAACCGGCAGCGCCTGGGTGCGGGCCGTTGCCGAGACCGAACGTTTTCTGCCGGCCGCCGACGCCGAGGCCGCCTACGGCGCGGCGCTGGCCCACTGGCCGGCAGAACCCCTGGCCCTGTTCGCGCGGGGCAACCTGGCCTACGGGGCGGGCCGGCTCGCCGATGCGATTGGCCTGTACCGGCAGGTGCTGGACGCCGACCCTGAGCACATCGCCGCGCGCAACAACCTGGCGAGCGCACTGCTGGACCAGGGCTGCAGCCCGGAAGCCCTCACCCTCGCGCGGGAGGCCGCCGCCCGTGTCCCGGCCGGTTCACCGCTGGCCGGCCCGATCCAGGCCACCCTCGCCCGGGCGGAGCAGTGCCCCGGCAATCAGGACTGACCGCCCACCGCGCTGTCACGGCGCAGCCGCCGGGCGATGGACCGGCCCGCGTCGTTGATCACGGCGACGTCGCTGTTCCGGTCCAGGCTCTCGGCGTTGGTGACCCGGAGGGTGGTGTTGATGGTGTAGAGCAGGTTGCCGTCGCGGGTGCCGTACAGGTCGGAGACCACGTTCAGCGTGCGCCGCACCAGCAGCGTGGCCGGCTCCCAGGTCACCCGGTAGTCGTAGGCATGGATCGACCCGTAGGGAAAGGCCGCGGCGCCGCGCAGTGCATCGTCGGTGGGCGGCTGGGATTTCTGCACTTCACGGGCGCGCTGCCGCTTGAGGCTGACGGCCTGGTCCGCCAGCCGGGTCACGAGCACCGCCTGCACCCCGGACGCCTGGACCAGCGCCGTGACCGAGTCGCGGTTCAGCTCGTCGCGGCTGCTCATGGTGCCGGTGCTGGTCACCGCCCGCACGCCCTGGGCCTCGAGGGTGTCGGCCACCGCATTCTCGAAGAGCCGGCGCCGGTCGAAATCCTCCGACACGGCCACCACCAGCACGCTGGAAAAAGGCGCCGCGGCCCTGCCGCCCGGCTGCCAGGCCGAATCCAGGCTGATCGGCGGGGTGCAGGCCGCCGCAACGGCCGCCAGCAGACAAAGCAGGGTGAGGCGCATGAGGACGTCCGGTGGTTTCTCCACCGGCAGTCTAGCAGCGCAGACCCGGCGCAGGGCCCCCGCGGCCGAACCGGCCGCGGGGGCCTCAGATCAGGCGTTGGGTGGTCTCTACCGCACTACGCCGAATTTCTGGCGGCGGCGGATCAGGCCGAGGATGCCCAGCGCGGAGACGTAGAACCAGGCTGCAGCCGGCAGCGGGACCACGGTGAAGGTTACCGACTGGCCGGAGAGCAACGCGCCGGAGTCGAAACCCAGCTGCAGGTCGCCCAGCCCCTCGACATCGACACCGGAAAAAAGCCCGTCGATGGCCAGGGCCTGGAACAGGTCGAGTTCGAAGCTCTCGCCCTGCCCGGGCGCGAACCCGTCGACAAACGACAGCAGGAGCGTACCGCCCAGCGTCAGAAGACCATTGACCGAGACCTGGTCGAACAACCCGGCGACGGTGCCGCCGATCTCCAGCAGCAGCGTGCCGCCATCCAGCGTGAGATCGCCATCGATGATGAGATTGCCGGCCGAGTGACCGGGCGAGACGATGCCGCCGGCGGTAACCAGCACGTTGCCGGTTATCGTGCCCGTGCCCTTGAGCACGCCGTTACTGCCCACCAGCAGAGTGCCGTTGTCGATGAATTCGAAGTCGTTCGGCAGCCCCGGCGCGTTCAGCGGCCCGGTATCGGAGCCGATGATCATCTTGCCGCCGCCGGACAGGTCGATGCTGCTGCCGCTCCACAGCTCGGCCTGCTGGCCGAAGAAGCCGCCGCCGAAGAAGCCGCCCACCAGCACCTCGCCACCTTCGTTGATCTCCAGCACGCCGGCACCGCCTTCGCGACCCAGGCGCAACAGGCTGCTGACCTCCACCCGGCCACCGTTGTTGACCTCCACGGAGCCCTGCGCGGTGCCGAACACGCCGATCTCCATGAAGCTGGCGTCAAACAGCGAACGGGGCACGGGCAGATACTCGCCCAGGTCGTCATCGAACACCGGGGGCCCCGCCTCGCCGATCACCAGCCGGCCGCTGCTGCTGTTGCTGAAACCGATCTGGGCAAACTGCATGCCGGTGACGTGCCCGCCGCCGGAGACCGCGAGCAAGCCGGTCGGGCCGCCGAAGCCCTCGATATCCAGCCCGAAGCCGCCCACTTCCCACCGTGCGTCCACGCCCTGCACGATGACAGTGCCGCCACTGATGGTCGAGCTGGCATCGCTGAGCAGTTGCCCCTGGATGTCCAGAGCGCCCTGGTCGGCCACCAGAAAGCTCTGGTTATTGGGCACGCCTGCGTTATTCCAGACGGCACCGGCCTCGAGTGTGACGGTACCCACGCCGCCCTGGCCGATGCGCACGTCCTGCGGCAGGGCCGGGAAGCTGGCCGTCTGGGAGGTGTTGTTGAAGATGCTGCCCGACTCGAACAGCACGCTGCCGATCGAGTTCTGTATGCCGAAATGCGAACCGACCCAGAAGCGGCCGGTGTTGGTCCATTCCACCCCCGATGCAACCGTGATCTCGCCACTGTCCGGCGCCAGAGCAGTGGAGTGGGCCGGGTTGCCCACATTGGCGCCCTGACTGACGTACGGTGAGTCGATTGCCTCCAGCAGCAGGGAATTGCCATTGGTGACCACAAGTTCGCCCAGATCAGTCTGTGCGCCGGCCAGCGGCGCGGCCAGGATCAGGACGGCAGCCGGCAGGCTGCGGAATCGGTCAGGTTTCATGTCAACTCCCCCTTGTCGGTATTTTTCACTGCGGGTTGCAGCTGCTTGACATAACTCGGTAGTTATTGCTCTCTTTCATCAGCACGATCTTTAAGTATCAAAGATACCGGACCCTGACAACCTTTCAGGTGCAGCGGTGCTGCAGCGCTCCGCTCAGATCAGGCCGTGCGCCACCATGGCGCGGGCCACCCGGATGAAGCCTGCGGTGTTCGCGCCTACCACGTAGTTGCCCTTGGCACCGAACTCCTCGGCCGTCTCCCAGCAGTTCTGGTGGATGTTCTTCATGATGTTGGCCAGCCGCTTCTCCGTGTACTCGAAGGTCCACGAGTCGCGGCTCGCGTTCTGCTGCATCTCGAGCGCGCTGGTGGCCACGCCGCCGGCATTGGCCGCCTTGCCTGGGCCGTAGGCGATGCCTGCGTCCAGGAACACCTTGACGCCCTCGGGCGTCGTCGGCATGTTGGCCCCTTCGCCAACGGCAATGCAGCCGTTCTTCACCAGCATGGCCGCATCCCTGCCGTTGATCTCGTTCTGGGTTGCGGAGGGCATGGCCACCTGGCAGGGAATCGCCCAGATGTTGCCGCCGGCCACGTACTTGGCGTGCTTGCGGTACTGCACGTAGTCCGAAATGCGGCGCCGCTCGCGCTCCTTGAGCTGCTTGACGAGATCGAGGTCGATGCCCTTGTCGTCCTGCACCACGCCGTCGGAGTCGGAGCAGGCCACCACCTTGCCGCCCAGCTCGTGGATCTTCTCGATGGTGTAGATGGCCACATTGCCCGAACCGGAAACGAGGCAGGTCTTGCCGTCGAACTTGTCCTTGCGGACCTCCAGCATCTCCTTGACGAAAAAGGTGGTGCCGTAGCCGGTGGCCTCGGTGCGCACCAGCGAGCCGCCGTAATCGAGCCCCTTGCCGGTGAGCACGCCCGCCTCGTAGCGCGACGTGAGGCGCTTGTACTGGCCAAACATGTAGCCGATCTCCCGGCCACCCACGCCGATGTCACCCGCCGGCACGTCGGTGTGCTCGCCGATATGGCGCCAGAGCTCGGTCATGAAGCTCTGGCAGAACCGCATGATCTCGTTGTCGCTCTTGCCCTTGGGATCGAAATCCGAACCGCCCTTGCCGCCGCCGATCGGCAGGCCGGTGAGCGCGTTCTTGAAGATCTGCTCGAAGCCGAGGAACTTGATGATGCCGAGGTACACCGACGGGTGAAAGCGGATCCCGCCCTTGAAGGGGCCGAGCGCGCTGCTGTACTGCACGCGGAAGCCGCGGTTGATCTGCACCTCGCCGGAATCATCCTGCCAGGGCACGCGGAAGATGATCTGCCGCTCCGGCTCGCAGATGCGCTCGATGATCTTGCGCTCGCGGAACTCTGGGTACTTGGCCAGTACGGGGCCCAGCGTCTCCAGCACCTCGCGCACGGCCTGGTGGAACTCCACCTCGCCGGCATTGCGCTGCAGAACGGCCTGGTAAACGCCTTCAAGCTTCTCGTCGATCATGTGGGGCATGGTCATTACCTTTCTTATGGGCGCGATCCCATGTTGTTCATATGTTCCGGCACGTCGCCCGATGCGCGACGCGACGACGGCGCTCCGGCGTCGCGCTGCACCTGCAGGGCGGCGGCGAGTCTATACAGCCGCCCGAAAGGCCGCCATCAGTAATTGCCGCCTGGTGCAGGCCCGGAATCAGGCCGGCAGGTGCCTGTCGAGGAAATCGGCCAGGCTCCGCACCCAGTCCGGGCGCACAAAAATGAAGCCGTCGTTGTGGCCCCCGGCGAGCGTCAGGAACAGCCGCGGTTCCGGCGCCGCCGCGTACAGCGCCCGGCCGTGGCTGAAGGGGATGATCTCGTCATCGGGGCTGTGGGCCACCAGCACCGGTGCGCGAACCCCGGCCAGTGATGCACGACTGTCGAAGCGCAGGCGCACCAGCCAGCGCGTCGGCAGCCACGGGTAGAGGTCGGCCGCGAGCGCCGGTGCCGAGATGAAGGCCGAGGACAGCACCAGCGCGCCCGGTTGCTCCCGCGCCGCCAGCCAGGTGGCCACCGCACCGCCCAGCGACTCCCCGAACAGGATGATCCGCCCGGCTTCGAGACCCCGATCCCGGACCAGGTGGTCCCAGGCCGCCCGTGCATCCCGGTAGAGGCCCTCCTCCGACGGTCGCCCGGTGCTGCGGCCGTAGCCGCGGTAATCGAAGATCAGCACGCCATGGCCCATCCGGCGGAACATCGCGACGGTGTCCAGGCGCTGGGAGATGTTGCCCGCGTTGCCGTGGAAGATCAGCGCGACCGCGCGGCCCTCGTCCGGCGGCAGGAACCAGGCATCCAGTTTTTCGCCGTCACCGGTGACCAGCGTGACCGCCTCGTAGTCGAGGCCATAGTCCCGTGGCGTGGCGTACAGCTCGCGGCCGATCTGGGGGTAATAGACCAGGCGGTCCTGGAAGAACCAGAGCAGCAGCACGAGGCCGGCGTAGCCTGCACCGATGATCAGCAGCAGATTGAGGAGTGTGCGGGTCATCGTGCGCGAGTGAGCCTTCAACCCAGCCGACAGGCCGCCAGCTTAACCGGGCTGTCGCCCGGCACCGATCCCGCCTACCCTTGACGCCATGCAAGCCTCCCACCGCCTGCCGCCCCGGCCTTCGACCGGACCCGCTTCATTGGCAGCGCCGGGTTTAGCCGCCACGCGGGCATGCCGGCCGTGAGACTCCCAACTCAAGCGTCACCGAATCTTCCCAGTGTCCCCCTCCACCCTCACATACGGGCTCAGGCTCTCGACCGTGCGGGGCCCGATACCCTTCACCCGCTCCAGGTCATTGACGGTCCGATACGGCCGGCCCGCTTCGATCAGCGCGGCCAGGGCCGGACCGATACCCGGCAGGGTCTCCAGTTCGGCACGGGTGGCTGTGTTGATGTTGACCACGAGCGAAGCCTTGGCGGGGCGGAACAACCCGCCGACGGAGTCGCTGATAAAGCTGACGTCGCGGAGCAACCAGGCGGTGACCGTGACGGCGCCGGCCAGTGCTACGACGGCACCGAGGACGGTCTGCCAGCCGAGCTTTCGCCACCACGGGCGGCGGGGAACAGGTGGCAGGTAGCCGGCCACCCGCCGATGGCGGTCGCGCAGGTAGTCGCGGTCATGGAGGCCCATAGGTAGCTACTCCTGCTCCGGGATAAACGACAGTCACCGTATATCATCGCGCCCGGTTGGCACGTTTCGCCACTCCGCAGTACTTATCACTGATCACACACGGACGTCCCGGTCCTCGATCGTCGCCGCGACCAGCGTTCCGGCGAAGGACCGGTTGACGGCGGCCGCGTCCCCGCCGCCCTGCCTGTGGACCCGAGGCGACCGCTGTGTGCCGCCACCTGCCCCGCGAACGCCGCGTGACGTGGGTCGCAACATCGCTACATCTGCTTTGGCACACCTCCGGTATGATCAGTACCCCGATCCAGATCTCTTCGCGACCGTGCGGGGAAATGATTCCACGTGGTTAGCATTCTTATCCTCCTGTGCTCGATCATCGGCATCATTATTTTGTGGTGGCGTCAAAAGCAGGCTTGGCAATCTGCGTCAGCCAAACTGGATGCGCTGGAGATCGCCCAGGCGGACTGCGAGCATTTTCTTTCTGGAGGCGCATACGCTCGGGACTCTCAACGTCGGATTCTGGTTGACCGGTGCACTGGGGAGCTCTCACTCACCAGAACGGTCACCTGGCGTTTGTTTAGTTCCGCGTCACAAAAAAGACAAGCGGCGCGTGTAGCCGCTTTTGCCGAGAACTCAACCGCCCTTACCCGGGACGCCAACGCCCGGTTTCTGACCGACGAGAGCGTTCGCTTCAAGGAGATCTTCGACAATGTTGAGTCAAAGCCCCTAACGGATACACAACGCCTCGCCTGCATCAGAAACGAAGACCATAACCTTGTCCTTGCCGGCGCCGGTACGGGAAAAACGAGCACCATGATTGGTCGGGCCGGATATCTCCTGGCCGCCCGCTTGGCTCGTCCGGACCAGCTTCTACTCCTGGCATTTGCAAAGAAAGCCGCTGAGGAGCTCCAGGAACGCATCGTCGAAAGGCTCGGCAAATGGTCTGGAGACACTCCACCCAAAGTAAAGACCTTCCACGCCCTGGGCCTGGAGATCGTCGGCGCCGTTGAGGGCAAGAAGCCGCGCCTATCACCGCTCGCGGAAGACCCCGTTGCGTTTTCGCGGTTTGTAGACACGACACTAGACCGTTGCCTTGACAATGAGGCCTATCGAAAGCGGTTCCTTTACTACACTCAGGCAGAGCTTTTTTCTTACCGTAGCCAGTTCGATTTCACAACCGTTGGGGACTACCAGGAGTACGTCCGGACCAACGAACTGAGAACGCTCAAGGGCGTGGTAGTAAAAAGCTTCGAGGAAGTCGTCATAGGAAACTTTCTCAGTGCCAACGGGATCCCGTTCGAGTACGAGCGGAAATACGAGATTGACACGCGCACACCAGAATTTGCGCAGTACAGGCCGGATTTCTACCTACCGGAAGCAGGTGTATACATCGAGCACTTCGCGCTCGACAAAGACGGAAACCCTCCCAGGCACTTCGGTGCGAAATACCGGGCCGGGGTAGAGTGGAAGCGTCAGCTGCATGCACGGCATAGAACCAAGCTGATCGAGACCTATTCTTACCTCAAGCGGGAGGGGCGGCTGGAAGAAGTACTCAAAGAGAAATTACTCGAAGCTGGGATTACGTTTCGCCCACGTTCAGACGACGAACTACTTGCTGAGCTTCGAGACGGGACATTGTCCTCAGAGATTTCCACCCTCTTCTCGCGGTTTGTAACTCTTTTCAGGGACGCTGCTGCGGATTTTGAGGACGTTCGCGCACGGGCTCTATCGAATATTGATAGCTCCCAGTTGACGATTATTCTTGATCTCGTCGAGCCTATCGTTCACGCCTACAACAAGCACCTTGCGAATAGTGGCGAACTCGATTTCTCCGACATGATTTGGCGTGCGACGGAGCACGCGTCTAACGGCCGGTTTGTCAGTCCCTACCGCCACATCCTGGTGGATGAGTTTCAGGACATTAGCGGACCCCGCGCTAAATTGTTGAAGGCGATACTGCGGCAGTCCGAGGATTCGGTACTCTACGCCGTCGGTGATGACTGGCAATCAATTTATCGATTCGCCGGGAGCGATATCAGCTACACGCGAAATTTTGAATCACTGTTCGGCGCCACTGCGTCCACGGCCCTGGATCTAACTTTCCGCTTCAACCAGGAGATCAGCGATCTTGCCTCCAGATTTGTCCTGAAGAATCCAAGCCAGCTGCAGAAGAGTATCCGATCGCTGCGTCAACGTGGACGGGCCGCCGTATCTCTCGTTCGCATTGTTTCCAAGACCCAAGGTTTGCACAGTACGCTGGAGGCCATCGCGCGGATGGCTTCTTCAGATCGGGTCAAGGAACCAACTGTCCTTGTACTTGCCCGATATCACTTCGTCCTGGAATCGTGGACAAAGACACCCGCGGGCCGCGCCCTGAAGCACGCACACCCAACACTTTCGATTCAGTACTCGACGATACATGCGGCCAAAGGCAAAGAGGCAGACTACGTTGTGGTACTGGACGTTGAGAAGGGAAAGAACGGTTTTCCCTGTGAGAAGCCTGCGGACCCGGTACTGGAGTTTCTGCTCCCGCCCGCGGAGTCTTTCCCCCTGGCGGAGGAGCGACGTCTTTTCTACGTTGCATTGACACGCGCACGACACCGAATCTACGTCTGCTACAACCCGTTGATCCCATCGCTTTTTGTCCGGGAGCTCGTTCACAAAGCCAATGGCTACCTGATCTGCGACGACGAACTGAGCTCTGCCACCATTACCCAACCCATACCGGCCATCTCCTGCCCGGAGTGCCGTACCGGGCACCTTGTCCCTCGCAGCGGCACCCATGGCCCGTTCGTTGGCTGTGACCACTTCCCGTACTGCAAGCACATTGAGCAGCCTTGCCCCCAATGTGGCGCGCTCATGGAACGAACCGGTCACAGCCGGGTGTGTTCGGTTCTAACCTGTCGGGCAGAAGTGCCGATATGCCCATCCTGTGGGGGCGATATGGTCGAGCGCTCCGGCCCCTACGGACGCTTCTGGGGTTGTCTGAACTACCGGAAGGACGCTGAGCACTTCTGTAGCTTTACCAAGAACATAGACGGTAAGGACGATGTTCCACGTTTCCCACCAGGGTCCCTGGAGCCGCAAGCTTAGTGGCAAGGTTGCGGTTCAGGACTTTCGCCGCTTGGTAATGAGCGGCACCGGGATGCACCCCCTTACTGAGCCAGAAATGACTCGTACCGCCCACGTAGCCGGGCAGGGATTGATTCGCCGCCGGGTACGGCGGCTCACCCCTGCGAATTTGTCGAACCGAAGGGCTCTGCATCTCCAGCCCTGTCCACCCGGTCGACAAAAAGGGACCCGCAGGGGCCCCTTTTTCTTGACTGGCGGTGGGTGAAGTGCTGACCGATACGGGCTTTGGCCCGACTTCCCTGATGTGCAGGGAGAATACAGGGAATTCCCCGGGGAAGCGCTCACTGGTGGCCACTCACGAACGGCAGGGGGGAACGACCCGTCGTCTCGGTACTTGCCCTATTTATCGTAACTCGTTACGATAACAGCATGCCCACCGCCCGTAAGACCAGAGGACGCCCCCGCACCGGCGCCGCCGTGCCCGCCGCGGAACGGATGCGCCGGTTTCGTGCGCGCCAGAAGACCGCCGGCCTCAAGGCCGTAGCAAGCTGGGTGCCGCGTGAGGATCCGCAGGCCGGAAGCCCCTTCTCGTCCCACCGGGTGCTGGACGCGCGCAGCCTGGCGCTGCATTGCCTGATCGCACAGAAGATCATGGCTAATCCCTCGCTCATCGACATCGCTCGCCGCAACCTCGCTGCCTGGCGCAGAAAGTCGGCCGGTGCGGAGCCGCACTATATCGAGGAATGGCAGCAGATCCTTGCCCGGCCCTGGCCACAGGTGGCCGGCCTGATCACTGAGCAGAGCGACAATGCAACCCGCTTGCGCCAGTCCTCGCCCTTTGCCGGGGTCTTAAGCACCGTGGAGCGCAGGCGCATCTATGACGCGTTCCGAGCTTGAGCACCTGATTCGCGCGGCCGGCGCCATTGCCGACGACGACCAGATCATCGTCATCGGCAGTCAATCCGTGCTGGGGCCGTTCCCGGACGCGCCCATCGCGCTGCGCGCATCCATGGAAGCTGACCTCTACCCGCGCAACCGCCCGGAGCGCGCCGACCTCATCGATGGCGCCATCGGTGAAGGCTCATACTTTCATCAGCAGTTCGGCTACTACGCCCAAGGGGTGGGCGAGGACACCGCCACGTTGCCGCGGGGTTGGCAGAAGCGGCTGGTGACTATCAAGAACGAGAATACCCGCGGCGTGCAGGGCCTGTGCCTGGAGGTCCATGACCTGGCGCTATCCAAGTACATTGCTGGGCGCGAAAAGGATCTCGACTTCACCCGCGAACTCGCCCGCCAGGGCTACACGCGCAAGGCCACATTGCTGGAACGCCTGGCAAGGGTAAAGGCGACTGCGTCACTGACCCGACTGGTGCAGGGTCGCATCGGGCGTGACTTCGCCCGGTAGTGTTCATGAACGAAGCCTGCTACCAGTAATACACGTGAGGCTTGTGATTCCCAAGCGGGGGCGTGATGCCATCTGGATCGGCACCGCGCAGGATCAGACGGCAGATCCGCGTATTCTCACGCCGCCGTGGGCGGGTCATGTGCAGCTTGCGCCGGAGTACGATGAAAAGAAGTTACTTCAGGAAGCCACTTCGTAACGGAATCCGACTGTGCTGATTTCGCATGGGTTGGCCTTTGGCTCCTGATGTAGAACGGGGGCCCCTTACCACGCTGAATAGCTAGACCTACGTGAGGCACCTCCTTACAAGATCTGCGGCCGTTACGCAGATCCCGAGCGACGGGTAGCGACCAATGTTTGAGTCAAACACGCTTCCCGACGACGTTTCTATGCTGCCTTTTCTGGCAAACAGGCAGCGACGAAGGCATAGATATCAGCATCGCTCATGGCCTCAAACAGCAGGCCACCGCCACGCCTGTTGAGCGACTTTATAAAGGCCCTGAAGGCGCCTTCGGAAACTGTAGCCATCGGCTCCGAAATGATGGCTCGCACGATCGCGCCGGCAAGTCGAGGTCTGCTGGATATCCATGGCCGCTCAATTATGTTGCTACGGATGTCCGCGGACTTCCAGATCGCCCGTACAGCGCGTTCATGATCCTCGGGCATCGCACGCTTGGCGATGTATGAAGTCCACCAAAGACGCCCCACCGCATTGTCGTCCCGGCAAGCAGTGCGGGTAGCCGCGAAAAAATGGTCCTCGATCACCTTGACCGCGGCAGGGCCGGTCCGCTGGCCAATCCAGCGTACGCGCGCATACTCCAGACAGTCCACATGAGAGAGTCTCGTCCAGATCCGACCCTCGCTTGCCAGGCTCGGGGGTAGAGAACCAAGCGCCTTCCAGACGAGCATCGAGCACTTAGCATCGTCGGCCTCGTTCGCCACGAGTGACTCCAGCGGCAACGGGTCAAAATCGACACTCAGGGGGATCGCCCAGTCATCGGTACCCGCAAGATCCTCGAAGTCACCCTCCAGATACCTGTCGAGATTGCCCGCCACACCCTTGCGCAGCCCGTCGCACACCCGAAGTGCTGGGTACTTCAGTTTCTGGAGGCCCATCAGGAAACCCCCTCAAGAATGGTATCAACCTTCCCCAATGGGGACTTCAGGAGGTCCTGAGCCAACTTCAGAAGGTCGGCATTCTCGATCTTGATGCCCATGTGGTCGAGCTTCGCGGAGAATACGGTATACCAGCGTCTGCCGTCGTAGACAGTCGGATCATCGCGCAGGGAATTTAGAACGTTCATCACAACCGGGAGATAGACGCTATTAAGCAGCAGCGCCCTCCCCGGAACTGTATTTCGAAGCAGCTGTATTCTCCCGAGAGTCTCGGCACAGGCAAGGATCTTGATCTTCTCATCCTCGGTCTGCACGGCAACCTGATTTCGGGGCACGCCGTCATTCAGGGAAAGGTCGAAGATCGAACCCATCGGTGCAAGCTTGTCGCTACCAACACTAATTACCGTCACATCACCCAGAGCCAGAATCGACCCCCGGGCAAGCGAGAGTGCATCACGGCCGAACTCCGGATGAATGTTCGTCGATCCAACGTCGGGGATCGTCGTGGCGGCCCAGATGATCGGCCGGAAAATCACCTGACCCCTAAGCAGTCCTGGCGGGATGTCTATGCCGCCACCATTGGCCTCAATCCTGATCAGCTCGTTGTAGTACGTCTCCAGGCAGGTAACGAATACCCCAACAACTGCGGCACCCGCCTCAAGGAAGCCAGCCAGGCGCTGTTCAGCAACTGTTACCGCGCAGACGGCCTTAACGCGTCCACTGCTTATTTCCTCCTCAATCTTGGTAAGGACGATCGAAAACTCTCCCTTCAGGTAGTCCGTTGTCCGCGTCCAAAGCACGGGGTGCGGAAACCGCATTGCTTCATCAATTTTCATGATTCAACCCCAGAAGCAATTTTCGACGCTACCAGCTCAATTGGACCGGCATACTCCTCGTTGAACTTGAGATAAATGTCGTGTCGCTCGCCGGCAGTCATGTTCACAACCAACTTGCCATTATTGACCTTGGCAGCGTCAGCAGCGATCACGTGGAGTGCTGTTGGAACGTCCATGCCTGCAGCCAGAACGGTGACCGAAGCCTCGCCGGTCTCTTCGGGAGTGAAATACAGTCGACGGCTCCAACCCGTACTGGCCGGGACGACAACATTCCGGAAGTCAGCCAGATCGATGTTGGCCGCCCCACCCTTCTTGCCCCGGCCGCCAGTTCCGCTGCCGCGGCCACCCCCACTGCCCGGCCTCTTGCCTTCCCGTCCGGTCCCACGACCGCGCCCCCCGAACGCTCCAGCCACACCCGTGGACTCATCGGTTGCCCTGGGGGCATTCGGATTGGCTGGCGCATAGGTCATGACTTCCGGATTCTCTTCCGCAGTCGGCGAAGGCGGCTTGTCGGCTGGATCCCTGTAGTCGAAGAACTCCGTCAGCTCGTCCAGAGTCACGGATTCCGCAGGCTTCGGCAGCGCCTGCTCCTTGATCCTCTGCCGGATCGCCTTCGCTAGCTTCTTCATCGCCATCGATGCCTCGGCACGCTTGTGCGCATCTGCAAGCCGCTCCGCAGAAAGGCCATCATGACGGGGATTCTCAAGCCGCTTTATCAGCCCGCTGCCCTCCGAGCTTGCGGGCTCAACCAGCGCGACGAAATCCCGATACATTGGGAAGCTGGCAAACTTGTCTCCGAAACTTCCGAGTTCATCCGTGATTGCCATGCCGTTGCGAACGATGCGTACGCGCTTCTGTAGCCCCTCCCTGATGAGGAGCGTGATTGAGACCGGCCCTAATCCTTTGATGTCGAAATGTTCACGAACCGAACTCTCGGAGATGAGGCACTCATAAAGGCTCCTAGCAAACTCAAAGTCTTCCCGGTCGTCGGCATCGTCCGCGGCCTTAATGATCCTTGGGTCACTGAACAGGCCAGCTATGGTGTCCTTATTTATGTCGATGCAGCCCTCATCCACTAGAAACCGAATCTCGTCACGGCAGATTGCACAAAAGAAGTTCTGAAGTAGCGACTCCGCAATGCGGTACTGCCAGTGCTCGGACTCCCGGAACCCGGCTACGACGACAGAGGTTCCCACCTCATTCCGCCGCAGCCATGCGGGGACCAAAGCAGGATCGCCAATCGGAACGAAGCCCGGCCCACCCCAATAGCCGGTAGCCCTCTTACTCTGCCCCTCAGCGTCCGTATGGGACACGAGTATTGTCTTGCCTTGCGCGAGAAAGGTCTTCGCCTGAGTGGTCGGATCGTTGTAAACCGTCGAGTAGAAGACTGTCTGCAGTTCCGAGACGGCAAATGCAGCATTCTTCCCGATGCCGAAGGAGCCACCCGAGGCCTCGCTATCCTTGTTACTGACGCCGCTGGACTTCACCAGCGAGTGAAACGGAGTGCCAGGAACGGAGGGTCCGATCAGGCCCTTCGTATTCCGGTCCGAGATGCGCAGGAGGGGAATCGTCGCCCCGCTGAGGACGGCGCTCGCTCGCTCGAAGAACTCGATCTCCTTAACATCTTTCTTGAATCGGGCCTTCGTCAGGCATTGCGCAATCGCCGTCTTCTGCGCCGCATGCAACGGATAGTCAGCCACCGGGATCGCTAGAAGGTCGAAGGTCATCGCGACCGGCTTTGCCAGGGCCGCATCCGAACTGTTCTGACCGCACTCTCGCGCTACGCTCGCGTAAGGTGCGTCCTTGTAAGTCTCGATCCCGGCGTGACCGAGCCCCTCGTCCTCACCTGCCTCGTTCGTAAGAAAGACCAGTCCGATATTCTTGTTGCTCATTCCACCCAACTCTTCCATGGCTCCAGGTATTGGCTCTCATAGCTCGACGCCTCCCGGCGAGGGCGCCGGCAGCAGCAGGCCGCCTACAACTTGAAGGAGGTTGTTCGCTCCAAGCCTTGCCGCTCGAAGCGCTCCTTTAGTTCATCGACCGCTTCCCGAAGAGCCTTGTAGATCTTTCGGGCATCCTCGTCCGTATATTTGTAGTTGCTACGATTGGAAAGATTGCCAACAAGGCGAATGTCCTTAAGCGTCCTGCTCACTCGCTTCTCGGCAAGCGTCACAAATTTTTGTCTGTCTGCCTCTCGAACCATAGAGATAATCCAAAAAATGTACTGAAGTTTTTTATGGTATGTCGTTAATAAACTGGTGTCAATTATACTCTAGTACATATGTCGTATGTACGAACCTCAGTTCGCCGGATTGGCGCCTCCCGTGCTCCGATCCGATTTGACAAATTACCCCACTGGGCCGGCAACTCAGCTAAGATCTGGGAACAATGGCGGCCATAATGTCCGCATTTGTTCCCAGAGGAGAGTGCCCGGATGACGCAGTCAGCCCCCGCCCTGCCGCTGCTACAGGAAGCCAGGCAGCGCTTCACCCAGCGTGATCTGGCCGCGCGACTGAGCGTCGCCCCCAAGACCATTGCCCGCTGGGAGAAGGGCGAAACCCCCTGCCCCAGCATGCTGGAGCCTGCCCTTCGCGAGATCCTGCATTCGACCGTTACCTTGGTCAGGACACATCAGACCGCGCACCGTTTCACGTTCATTGACCTGTTCGCCGGGATCGGCGGCATCCGTCTGGGCTTCGAAGGCGCCGGCGGATCGTGCGTGTTCACAAGCGAGTGGAATGACTGGTCAAGGAAGACCTACCTCGCAAACTTCGGCACCGATCACGCGTTCATCGGGGACATCGTGACCCACCCCGCAGAGGAAATTCCGGACCACGACGTTCTGCTGGGAGGCTTTCCCTGCCAGCCCTTCAGCATCGCCGGCGTGAGCAAGAAGAATGCCCTCGGGCGTCCCCATGGCTTCGAATGCACGACCCAGGGAACGCTGTTCTTTGATGTAGCCCGCATCATTGCCACCAAGCGGCCCAAGGCTTTCCTGCTGGAGAACGTGAAAAACCTGCTGTCTCACGACAAGGGCAACACGTTTAGGGTCATCCAGCAGACACTGCGTGAAGAACTGGGCTACCACATCCATTGCAAGGTCATCGATGGCCAGCACTTCGTGCCCCAGCACCGCGAGCGGATCATCATCGTCGGCTTTCGCGAACCCACCGGCTTCAACTGGAGCGATCTCCGCCTGCCGGAGCAGGGTCCTTCGCTGGACAGCATCCTGCATCCCGAGAACGGCAGCGAACCGGCGGAGGAGCCCTACACCACTGGTGACAAGGGCAGGGTCAACCGCAAGTACATACTTACTGACAAGCTCTGGGCCTACCTGCAGGCTTACGCCGCGAAGCACCGGGCCGCGGGCAACGGCTTCGGTTTTGGCCTGGTCAGCCGCAGGGACATCACCCGCACCCTCTCTGCCCGTTACTACAAGGACGGTTCGGAGGTTCTGGTGTCGCGAGGCAAAGGAAAGAACCCCCGCCGCCTTACGCCCCGGGAATGCGCACGGCTCATGGGTTTCCCCGACACCTACCGGATTCCCGTGAGCGACACCCAAGCGTACAAACAGTTCGGCAACAGCGTGGTTGTACCCGTCATGCAGGAGGTTGCCCGCATCATGGCGCCCCACGTCTTCGCCCTGCAGGAGCAGGAAACCACCGGCCAGCAGCTTCTGGCAGTGTAGTGCCTTGACCGACGTCGTGGATGCGGCAACCCGGAGCCGCATGATGAGCGGGATCCGTGGCGCCAACACGAAGCCCGAACGTTACGTCCGCAGCCTTCTGCACCGGAAGGGCTTCCGCTTCCGGCTGCACGCCCGCGAACTCCCCGGCAGACCGGACATCGTGCTGCCGCGCTATCGCGCCGTGCTGCTCGTGCACGGCTGCTTCTGGCACGGCCACGACTGCCCGCTGTTCCGGTTGCCTGCCACCCGGCGAGACTTCTGGAGGGCAAAACTCGAACGCAACCGGGAGAATGACCGCCGCGCCCTCGCCGCCCTCGGGGCAGCCGGATGGCGTGTGGGGACGGTCTGGGAGTGCGCGATGCGCGGCCCGGGAGGCCTCAGCGAAGCCGCGCTGACGCGCTCCCTTGCCCGATGGCTCCGGGGTAAGACCCCCACCCTCGAGATTCGGGGCCCAGCAGGAGCCACAGCGTGAAGCAGGGACACCTCTCGGAATACTTCACTGGGATTGCGGCTAAACGCCTCAGCGCTGTCGAGGCGGACGTTTCCTGCAGCCACCAGCACGAGTTCAACGGCGTCGAGACCCTGAAGCGGCTGTTCGGCACAGCAACCGGCAGCCAGCGTTTTCCTGCCCGGTTCATCTACCTCAGTGATCGTCAGGACGAGCCCATCGTCGCGGACGGCTTCCTGACCTGGTATGACGCCCGTGAGCAGCACCCGACGCGGTCGGAACATCGACTCTACTTCCCGGCCAACCCAGCTTCCGACTGCGCCGCGAAGGGCGATGTTCTGGTGATCGCCCGGCGACCCGATGGCTCCGTGCTGGTGGTCATCGCAGACGAAAGCTCCACCATCGCCAGCCAGGTCCAGTGGCTGTTCGGCCTGACCGACCTTGCTCATCCCGGCTTCGCCGTCCGCGACGAGCTCGAGACTGACCGGGATCGCATCGCCTTCGCCTCCCGCCTGATACTTGAAAACATTGGCATCGACGTTCTCCCGCCAGCCGACTCCCATCTGGAAGACATGCTACGCCGCTTTCCCGGCGGCTTTCCGTCAACCCGCGACTTCTCGGCCTATGCCCGTTCAACCGTTCGCGACGTCGGGATCTCTGACGGTCCGGATGATGTACTGATGGTGTGGATGGAGCGCGAGGAACTGCTGTTCCGGACCCTGGAGCGTCATGTCATTGGAGACCGGCTGAAGCAGGGCTTTAACGGTGACGTGGATGGTTTCATTGCCTTTTCACTCTCGGTGCAGAACCGGCGCAAGAGCCGCGTGGGGCATGCCCTTGAGAACCACCTCGAGAGCACCTTCAAGGCGAACTATATCCGTTACTCCCGGTCGGCCTTCACCGAGAACCGGTCGAAGCCGGATTTCCTTTTTCCCGGTGTGATCGAGTATCGCGATCCGGCATTCGATCCGCTCCGCCTGACCATGCTGGGCGTCAAGTCTTCCTGCAAGGACCGCTGGCGGCAGGTTCTGACTGAAGCGCGACGAGTCGAGCACAAGCATCTACTCACCCTGGAATCTGCTATCAGCACCAGTCAGACCGACGAGATGCGCGCCCACAAGCTACAACTCGTTGTCCCCCGGCAATTCCACGGAAGCTATACCAACGAACAGCAGCAGTGGCTGATGGACGTGTCCGATTTTATTACCCTGACACGGGACCGCCAGCTCTGATGGTTGGCAGGCCTGGTGGCTCCCTGACATGTAGGGCCAAGGACGCACGGCCACGCCCACAAATCGATGTTGGCCCCCACGGGACGGGTTGGTCAAACACGTCCCGCTATCTCCGTACCTTCCAGCCCGGGGCGTTCTGCATCAAATTGTCGAACTGTTCCCACGTCATTTTCCGGCCCGTCTTCTTGTTCCTGGGTACCCACTTAACCCCCTGTTGCGAGACATGCAGTTCGCCCAGCTTGGCTCGGTCACCGCTCACTGGAAATTCAACGCTGTCACCCCAGGTAAGCTCACAGCTGCGGGTTCGGATTCGGACACGATGGGTTGCCACGATTATCAGTCTCCCTGTTGGAAATTATTCGGAAATCGCCACGTCACCTCTCACCATAGGCAAAATGGGTTTCAACCGGGAGGGATTGATTCGCCGCCGGGTACGGCGGCTCACCCCTTCGGGGCAGCGCTTCGCGCTGTCCAAAACTGCCCTGCAGTTTTGTCGAACCGAAGGGTTCTCATCGGCCATCCCCCTTTCCCCTAGTCAAAGAAAAAGGGCCCACAAGGGGCCCCTTTCTTTGACTGGCGGAGAGGGAGGGATTCGAACCCTCGATACAGCTTTAGACCGTATAACGGTTTAGCAAACCGTCGCCTTCAGCCACTCGGCCACCTCTCCGGAGGGGGCGCAGGATAGCAGATGGTGGCCGGGCCTAGGTTGCCAGCTTGTAGCCGTCCCCGTGGCCGTTGAGGTGGCCGTTGCCGTTGAGGCCCGTCACGGTGCCGTTCTCGTGGCAGATACGCTGGTAGATCTCCTCGCGGTGCACGGTCACTTCCTTGGGCGCCTTCACGCCGATCCGCACCTGGTTTCCCTTTACGCCCAGCACCGTTACATCCACGTTGTCGCCGATGATCACGGTCTCGCCTATCCGTCGCGTCAGGATCAGCATGGTGGTTATCCCCCCGTCCGGCTTGTTGTTGTTATTCCGTTAGCGTCGTTCTTGTTTTTCGTCCGGCATCTTGCCGCCCCGGCGCCGGTAGCCGGGGTTCCGCGAATATACCGGGAGCCCCGCCAGATGAATAGCAGTTGAACGGTGTCGGAAAATCTTCCGCTTTTCAGCGGCTTGAACTTCCAATCCCCGTGTTTTGGCGAGATTTCCGCGGCGAACGGGCCGTGACCGGCCTGCAGAGACTGCAGAAAACGACTGGCTGGGTACCTTGTTCACGGCAGATGAGAAGTCCCGTGCCGTGTGGGCCACGCAGAGGAAGTGCCGCCAGGCACCCCCCGTCACCCGGGGGCGGGGGGGGGATACCGGCACGCCACGCAGCACAGCCTTCGGCTCCGCTCGCGCCGGTCACCGCTGGTGCTGGCGCCGTCGGTGATCGCGCCGGAAGAGCGCTGCGTGCTGATCAACCCCTAGGCATCCGCTGGTGGGCGGATCGGCGCGGGTGAGCCTTGGGGTTGGGGTACAACCGGTTGTTTCGGCGGGGGCAGGCTCCCCCAACGGCGGACCCTCTCCCGCATCGCGGAAAATGGGCGAAAGCGTGAGCTTCGCCTGGCAGATTGCCCCGCGAGACATTGATAGACTCCCCTTCATGGACTCAAAATCACTTGAAAAGCATGCCCTCCAGCTTCCGGCAGCTGACCGGGCCAAACTTGCCCACAAGCTGCTGGAAAGCCTCGACACTCTGAGTGATGCTGAACGCGAGCAGCTCTGGCTCGCCGAAGCAGGCCGCCGCGCTGCTCAGATTGACAGCGGCGAAGTACAGCTCGTCCCCGGCCAGGAAGTTGCACGCAAGGCACGAGCCTTGCTGAAGTGAACTTCAGCTTTCACCCGGCGGCCGAGGCAGAATACCTTGAGCAGATCGCCTGGTTTGAAGAGCAGCAGATCGGTCTGGGCCGCCGCTACCTGGTCGAGATCGAATCAGCAATTGGACGGGCTTGCACCTCTCCACGGCAGTATCGCGTCGAACACCCGCCGGACGTGCGTCGGATCACCGTGCGGGGTTTTCCCTTCGAATTGCTGTTCCGCGCGGTGGATGGTGCGACTCAGATCCTTGCAGTCGCTCATTTCCGCCGTCGGCCCGGTTACTGGCTGCCGCGGCTGTCCTAGACCCTCCCCGCCACCCACGCCGCCACGCCCGCCAGCGCCCCGTCCAGCGCCGCCGCGTCGGTGCCGCCCGCCTGGGCGAAGTCCGGCCGGCCGCCGCCCCTGCCGCCCACCTGCGCCGCCACGGCGTTGACCAGTTCACCGGCCTTCAGGCGGCCGGTCAGGTCCTTCGTCACGCCCACGGCCACGCTGACCCTGCCGCTGGCCGGGTCGGCGGCCGCCAGCACCACCACGCCGCTGGCCAGCTTGTCCTTCATCCGGTCGACGGTGTCGCGCAGCGTCGGGGCGTCGCTGCCGTCGTCGAGGCGGGCGACCAGCAGTCTGATGCCGGCCACCACCGTCGCCTCGGACGCCAGGTCCCGGCCGCCGGCGCCGGCGGCGAGCTTTGCCCTGAGCTGCTGGATGTCCTTCTCCAGCGCCTTGCTGCGCTCGAGGGCCTGGCGCACCTTGGCCTCGGCGTCGCCGCGGCCGGCCCGAAAGAGTCCGGCGATCCGGTCGAGGGCCTGCTCGGCCTCGGCGACCCGGGCGAGCGCGCCCTGCCCGGTGACCGCCTCGATACGGCGGATGCCGGCGGCGATGCCGGATTCGCCAGTGATCTTGAAGAGGCCGATGTCACCGGCACGCCGCACGTGGGTGCCGCCGCAGAGCTCGGTCGAGAACTCGCCGATCTTCAGCACGCGGACGCGATCGCCGTACTTCTCGCCGAAGAGGGCCATCGCGCCCGCGCCCACGGCCTCGTCGTAGCTCATCACCGTGGTGCGGGCCTCGGCATTGGCGCGCACCTGCCCGTTCACCAGCGCCTCGATCTCGCCGAGCTGGGCGGGCGTCAGCGCCTCGTAGTGGGAGAAGTCGAAGCGCAGCTTGTCCGGCGCCACCAGCGAGCCCTTCTGCGTGACGTGGGTGCCGAGCACCCGGCGAAGCGCCGCGTGCAGCAGGTGGGTGGCCGAGTGGTTGAGCACGGTCGCGCCGCGGGCGGCGGCATCGACCCGGGCGGTGAGCTGCTCGCCGACGCTGACGGTGCCGGACGTGAGCCGGCCCACGTGCACGTGGGCGTCGCCGGACTTCTTCGTATCCCCGACCAGGAACAGCGCATCGCCGGCGGGGGGTGCGAGCACCAGTTCGCCCCGGTCGCCGACCTGGCCGCCGCTCTCGGCGTAGAAGGGCGTGGCGTCCAGCACCACGGCGCCTTCCTCGCCGGCCTTCAGTTGCGTGACGTGCTGGCCGTCCTTCAGCAGGGCCACGACGGTGCCCTTGTCCGCCAGCGCGTCGTAGCCGGTGAAGACGGTCTTCTCGGCAAGCTGCGCCCCGTCGCCGTAGGCAACGTTGAACTTCTGCGCGGCCCGGGCCCGGTCCCGCTGGGCGTCCATCGCGGCTTCGAAACCGTCGCGGTCGATGGCGAGGCCGCGCGCGCGGGCCACGTCGGCAGTCAGGTCCACGGGAAAGCCGTAGGTGTCGTAGAGCTTGAAGACCAGCTCGCCCGGCAGCGGGCCGCCGCCGGCGTCCGCCAGCGTCTGGTCGAGCGCCTGCCCGAGGATGCTCATGCCCTGGGTCAGGGTCTCGGCGAAGCGCGCCTCCTCGGTGGCCAGCACCCGCTCCACGTGCGCGGCGGACTCCCGGAGCTCCGGGTAGGCCATGCCCATCCCGGTGACCAGCGGCGCGACCAGCGTGTGGAAGAAGGGCGCCGTCACGCCCAGCTCGTGGCCGTGGCGCAGCGCCCGCCGGATGATCCGGCGCAGCACGTAGCCCCGCCCCTCGTTGCCGGGGAGCACGCCGTCCACGATCAGGAAGGACGCAGCACGGATGTGGTCGGCGATCACGCGCAGCGAGCTTGAATTGAGATCAGTAGTGGCCGTGGCTTTGGCGGCAGCGGCGATCAGCATCCGGAACAGGTCGATGTCGTAGTTGCTGTGCACGCCCTGCATCACGGCCGCGATGCGCTCGAGCCCCATGCCGGTGTCCACGGAGGGCTTGGGGAGCGGGGTCAGCGTGCCGTCGGTGCCCCGGTCGAACTGCATGAAGACCAGGTTCCAGATCTCCACGTAGCGATCGCCGTCCTCGTCCGGCGAGCCCGGCGGGCCGCCCGGGACGTGGGCGCCGTGGTCGTAGAAGATCTCGCTGCAGGGGCCGCAGGGGCCGGTGTCGCCCATGGCCCAGAAATTGGATTTCTCATCCAGGCGCGAGAAGCGCCGGACGTCCACGCCGACACCCTTCAGCCAGAGGTCGGCGGCCTGGTCGTCGTCCCGGTACACCGTGACCCACAGCCGTTCCGGCGGCAGGCCAAGCTCGACGGTGAGGAACTCCCAGGCGAAGCGGATGGCTTCTTGCTTGAAGTAGTCGCCGAAGCTGAAGTTGCCCAGCATCTCGAAGAAGGTGTGGTGCCGGGCGGTGTAGCCGACGTTCTCGAGGTCGTTGTGCTTGCCGCCGGCGCGCACGCAGCGCTGCACGGACACGGCCCGGCTGTAGCTGCGCGGATCGCGGCCGAGGAACACGTCCTTGAACTGCACCATGCCGGCGTTGGTGAAGAGGAGCGTCGGGTCGTTGCCGGGCACCAGCGGCGAACTGGCCACCACCCGGTGCTGGTGGCGCGCGAAGTAGTCCAGGAAGCGCTGGCGGAGGGTGGCTGTGTCCATGGTTCAGGAGCTTGCGGGAGCGGGAAAGGCGCTAAGGATAGGGGAACGGCACTTAGGTCGAAAGGGCGCCCCCGGAAACTGGCGGTTGCGTGTCCACGCGGGACCGCTTGGCCATAACTGCGGTACCACTATCGCCGATAGAGCGGGCATGCGGGTGCCCTTTTGGCAACGCTAACCGCGGTACTCCGCGGTAGTGCCAAAAGGATTCCCGCGTGGCCGCGGTACCGCCATGGGCCGACTCAGTTCAGTCGTCGTCGGCGAGACTGCCCCCCAGCGCGGCGCGGACCTGGTCGGCGGTGAAGCCGCGGTACTGCAGGAAGCGGGCCTGGCGGGCGCGGTCCCTGAAGTCGGCGGGGGGCTCCGGCCCGAAGCGCTTGCGGCGGACGGCGGCGGCCTCGGCGACCCAGTCGGTGGCGGCGGCCCTGAGGGCGTCGGCGATCACGGGGCCGGCTATGCCGCGGCGCTCGAGTTCGGCGCGCAGCCAGACGGGGCCCTGGCCCCGGCGGGTGTAGCTGCCGATGAAGTTCTCGACGAAGCGGTCCTCGCAGAGCAGCCGCTCCCGGATCAGGTCCTCGAGGACGGCGTCGATGTGCCCGTCGCCGTAATCCCGGGCGCGGAGCTTGTCGCGCAGCTCGGCGACGGAATGCTCACGGCGGGCGAGCATGTCCATCGCGCTCCGGCGGACCGCCAGGCGGGGATCCTTCGGGAGATCGGGGTTGAGATCCGCGAGCCGCTCGTCCGCGGTGCTGCCCTCAGGCCTCCTCGGCCTCCGCCACGGGTTTTTCGGCTTCACCGGGCTTCACCATGAGCAGGGTCCGGAGCTTGGTCTCGATCTCCCGGGCGGTTTCGGGATGGGCGAGCAGGTATTCCCGGACATTGTCCCGGCCCTGGCCGATGCGGTCACCGTTGTAGCTGTACCAGGCGCCGGACTTGGCGATGATGTTGTGCTTGATGCCGAGGTCGATGATCTCGCCTTCCCGCGAGATGCCGCTGTTGTAGATGATCTCGAACTCGGCGATGCGGAACGGGGGCGCGACCTTGTTCTTGACCACCTTCACCTTGGTCTGGTTGCCGATCACCTCGTCGCCCCGCTTGATGGCGCCGATGCGCCGGATGTCGAGGCGCACGGAGGAGTAGAACTTGAGGGCGTTGCCACCCGGCGTGGTCTCCGGGTTGCCGAACATCACGCCGATCTTCATGCGGATCTGGTTGATGAAGATCACGATGGTGTTCGAGCGCTTGATGTTGCCCGTGAGCTTGCGCAGCGCCTGGGACATGAGCCGGGCCTGCAGGCCGACGTGCGTGTCGCCCATCTCGCCCTCGATCTCGGCCTTGGGCGTGAGGGCCGCCACGGAGTCCACCACCACCACGTCCACCGCGCCGGAGCGCACCAGCAGGTCGGTGATCTCGAGCGCCTGCTCCCCCGTGTCGGGCTGGGAGACCAGCAGGTCGTCCACGTTGACCCCCAGCCTGGCGGCATAGGCGGGGTCCAGCGCGTGCTCCGCGTCGACGAAGGCGGCGGTACCGCCGGCCTTCTGGCATTCGGCGATCACCTGCAGGGTGAGCGTGGTCTTGCCGGAGGATTCGGGCCCGAAAATCTCGACGACCCGCCCCTTGGGCAGCCCGCCGACGCCGAGCGCGAGATCGAGGTTGAGCGAACCGGTGGAGACGACCTCGATGTCCTTGGCCGGCCCGGAGTCGCCGAGCCGCATCAGGGAGCCCTTGCCGAACTGCCGCTCGATCTGGCCGAGTGCGGCGGCAAGCGCCTTCTTTCGATTGTCATCCATGTCAGCGTGTCCTCGAGGTGTGCGGGCAAAAACGGAGTCGATCCTGCGCGCCGGATTATTCCACAGAACCGGGAGGGCGACAGCGCGCAAAACCCGCGGCTTTCGCCGCTAATGACCGCGACGGCCAGGGGCGCCCGTGCTGCGCATCAGGTCTTCATGAGCAAGCGGTTGCAAGCAACTGAATGTCACAGGCGCGCGAGGGTCCCGGCCAGCGCAAAGGCAACGGCCTGGTGCCGCACCGCCGCCCGGTCGCCGGCAAAGCGGGCGCACTCGGCGCTGAGCACCGGGCCGGGACCGGACCAGGCGAACCACACCGTGCCCACCGGCTTGTCGTCGCTGCCGCCACCGGGACCGGCAATGCCGGTGATCGCGACGGCCACCTCGGCGCCGCTCAGCAGCCGCGCGCCGGTCGCCATCTGCTCGGCCACCGTCTGGCTCACGGCCCCCTCCGTGGCCAGCGTGGCCGGGTCCACGCCGAGCAGCGTCTGCTTGGCCTCATTGGCGTAGGTGACGACGCCGTAGCCGAACCAGGCGGAACTGCCGGGCCGGTCCGTGAGGCAGCTGGCCAGCCCGCCGCCGGTGCAGGATTCCGCCGTGGCGATGTGGCTGCGGGTGGCTTCCAGCCGCGCCGCGAGCTGCGCTACAAGTTCTTTTAAATCTGTCACTTATGAAACCCTCTTCAGCCAGTCTGCGATCCGGTCCCGGCGAGCACGTCCTTATAGAGCGCGAGGTAGCCCGCCACCATGCCGGCGGGGCTGAAATCGCGCCGGATCCGCAGGGCCGCCGCCCGCCCGAATTGCCGCCGCAGGGGCGGATCCCCGAGCAGCCGGAGCACCGCCGCCGCCAGCGCGTCCCCATCACCCGGCGCGACCAGCAGTCCGGTCTCGCCGTCGGCCACGGCTTCGGGCACACCGCCGGCCGCGGCGCCCACCACCGGCACCCCGGCGGCCTGGGCCTCCAGCAGGGCAATGCCGAGACCCTCGCGCAGCGCCGGGTGCACCAGCAGGTCCACGTGGCCGAGGAAGGCCCGCAGGTCCGGACGAAACCCGGCCAGGTGGATGCCGGCATCGGTGCCGGCACGCCGCCGCAACGTGGCCTCCAGCGGGCCACTGCCGAACAGCAGGAGGCGGGCATCGGCATGGCGCCCGCGGATCCGCGGCCAGGCGTCCAGCAGCAGCCCGTGCCCCTTGCGCGGGATCAGCTGGGCCACCACCGCCAGCACCGGCGCGTCCGCCTCCAGGCCAAATTCGGCAAGAAAGCGCTCGCGGGGCCACGTGGGCTGGCAGGCCTGCGCATCCACGCTGCTGCGGATCACCTGCAGCCGGGTGGCGGGCACACCGTCGGCCTCGAGCTGGCGGCGCACCGCCCCGGAGATCGCCACCACCCGGTCGTAGGCCCGGTAGCGAAGCATGCCCAGCACCGGCAGGTCGGGATGGTCCACGCGCCGGGTCAGGATGGCGGGAATACCCACCCGTGCCGCCGCGAGCCCGCCGAAGAAATCCGCGCCCCGCCGGCTGTGCACGTGCAGGAGGTCGGGGCGCAGTTCCCGCAGCAGCCCGGTGAGAAAGCCGATCGCGCTTACATCCAGATCGCCGCCGATGTCGCGGGTGACCACCGGCAGGCCCGCCGCCGACGCCGCGGCGGCGATGGCGCTGCCGGTGGGACAGGCAAGCGTCACGCCGACGCCGGCTGCGCGCAGGCCGAGGAGCAGCTCGAGCACCTGGCGGGGACCGCCATACAGGTGCCGGCCCGCTTCCAGATGGAGGACATGCAGGCCGCTGGCGGGGACGCCGGGGCGGGTCACGGCAGCCCGCGCCGCTGCCGGATGCCGAGCATCCGGGCAACCCACCACGCCCCCACGGCAGCGAACAGGTGCTTCAGGGTGTGGCCGCTGGTGAGCCCACCGGTGAGCGCCATGATTTCCCCGTCCAGGGCCTCGGCCACCCGGGCCAGCAGATAGAAGCCCAGCAGCACCAGCAGGTCGCCAGACCGGGTGTAGCGCGAGCGCATCGCCAGTATCGCGACCGGCAGGATCAGCAGCGGCAGGAACTGCACCAGCGCATAGGGCCGCAGGTCACCACGGCCCGCCTGCTCGGTGAACCACCAGTAGCCGACACTGGTGGCCGCAACCGCGAGCAGCGGCCACAGCAGGATTCTCTCGAGTCCGGGTCGCAGGTGCTCGCTGAGCACCGCGGTGGTCACCGCCACCGTCATCAGGGCGATGGGCAGCCGGTCCCAGACCAGCGTCCCGTTGTCCGGCGCCCAGTGGTAGTACGCGGAGCCGAGGCCGGTCAGCATCAGGCACCCGGCAAAGAGGGCCCATGACGGATAGCCCGGGGCCTGGTCCTCCTGCCACCGGCCGCCGCGGCGTTGCCACAGGGCCCAGGCGCCGATCAGCAGGAAGGGCAGGTTGGAGAGCACGTTCTGCGCGTTCCGTATCCCGCCCAGCGCCCGGCCGTCGGCGAGCGCGTGATAGGCCGGATCCTGCGGCAGCGGCGCCACCAGTGCCAGGGTGAGCACCGATGCCAGGCCGGCCCCGATGCCGAGGCCCCATCCGATCTGCTGCCGCTGCACCGCGATGCGCCCCCGTCCGGAATGGCCCCAGTGAGAGCCCGGTTCTAGAATATCCTGCTCCCATGCCTCCGTCCGAACCCGCCAGCACCGCCACCCGCCTGCCCACCCTCGCGACCCGCAAGCTCTGCAAGGTCTACGGCAGTGGCGAGGTGGAGGTGCACGCCCTGCGCGGCGTGGATCTCGAACTGCACGGCGGCGACCTGGTGGTGCTGCTCGGCCCCTCCGGGAGCGGCAAGTCCACGCTGCTCAACATCCTCGGCGGCCTGGACAGCGCGAGTTCGGGAGAGGCCTGGTTCCGGGGCGAGGAGCTCACCGGCCTGGACGACCGCGGCCTCACCCGCTACCGGCGCGCCCACGTGGGCTTCGTCTTCCAGTTCTACAACCTGATTCCGAGCCTGACCGCCGTCGAGAACGTCGCGCTGGTCACGGAGATCGCCACCGACCCCATGCCGCCGGAGGAGGCGCTGCGGATGGTCGGCCTCGGCGAGCGGCTGCATCACTTTCCCGCCCAGCTCTCCGGCGGCGAGCAGCAGCGGGTGGCCATCGCGCGCGCCATCGCCAAGCGCCCGGACATCCTGCTCTGCGACGAGCCCACCGGCGCGCTGGACAGCCAGACCGGCATCCTGGTGCTCGAGGCCATCGAGCGCATCCACGACGAGCTCGGCACCACCACCATCCTGATCACGCACAACGCGGTCATCGCGGAGATGACCGACCGGGTGCTGGTGATGGGGGACGGGCGCATCGTCGAGGAGCGCCACAACCCGACGCGGCGGCCGGCCCGGGAGCTCAGCTGGTGAGCCGCCGGCGGCACGGACAGGGCCATGCGCGCGCTTGACCGCAAACTGGCGAGGGACCTCTGGCGCCTGCGCGGGCAGGTGCTGGCCATCGCGCTCGTGATCTCCTCCGGCATTGCGCTGCTCGGCATGTCGCTGACCTCCATCGAGGCGCTGACCGAGACCGCCACGGCCTACTACGACCGCTACCGCTTCGGGCAGGTGTTTGCCCGGGTGGAGCGCGCGCCCGAGTACCTGGCGGAGCGCATCCGGCTGCTGCCCGGCGTGCAGACGGTGGAGACGCGCGTCGTCAGGAGCGCCATCGTGGACATCGACGGCTTCGACGAGCCGGTGATCGGCCAGCTGGTCTCCGTGCCGGAACGGCACGAAGCGGAGCTCAATCGCCTGGCCGTGCGCGAGGGCCGCCTGCCCCGGGCGGGCGCGCCGGACGAGGCCGTGCTCTCCGAGCCCTTCGCCGAGGCCCACCGGCTGGCGCCGGGCGACAGCCTCAAGGCCGTCATCAACGGCAACTGGCGGCAGCTGCGCGTGGTCGGCATCGCGCTGTCGCCCGAGTACGTCTACACCATCGGTCCGGGCGCGCTGATGCCGGACGACCGGCGCTTCGGCGTGATCTGGCTGGGCCAGGAGGCCATGCAGGCGGCCTTCGACCTGAAGGGCGCCTTCAATGACGTGAGCCTGACGCTGCTGCGCGGTACCGATCCCGACGCGGTGATCAGCCGGCTCGACGAGCTGCTGGCCCGCTACGGCGGCGTGGGCGCCTATGCGCGCGCCGACCAGATCTCCAACTGGTTCCTGATGAACGAGATCAAGCAGCTGCAGAGCCTCGCCGCCATCCTGCCCACCATCTTCCTGGCGGTGGCCGCCTTCCTGACCAACATGGTGCTGGCGCGGCTGATCACGGTGGAGCGCAGCGAAATCGGGCTGCTCAAGGCCTTCGGCTACCGCGACCGGGACATCGCCTGGCACTACATCAAGTTCGTGCTGGGCATTGCCGCGGTCGGGATCGCGCTCGGCTGCGTGTTCGGCTACTACCTGGGCCTGCTGAACACGCGCATGTACGCCGAGTTCTACAAGTTCCCGTTCCTGCTCTTCGACCCGGGGCCGAAGCCCTTCCTGATTGCCGCCGGCGCGAGCCTGCTGGCCGCGGTACTCGGGGTAGTCGGTGCTGTGCGGAGCGTGGCCCGCATGCCGCCCGCCGAGTCCATGCGCCCGCCCTCCCCGCCGCTGTTCCGGCGCACGCTCCTGTCACGGGTACCGCTGCTGCGCGCGCTCGACCAGCCGACCCGCATCCTGCTGCGCCAGATCGGGCGCTACCCGCTGCGATCCACGGTGACCTCCTTCGGCATCGGCATGGCGGTGGCGGTGCTGATCAGCTCCATGCAGTGGCTGGACTCGATCAATCACCTGGTCGACGTGTACTTCCTGCAGGCCCAGGGCCAGGACGTGACCGTGGGCTTCGGCGAGCCCCGGTCGGCGGAGGTGCTGCGCGGCCTCGAGAGGCTGCCGGGGGTGCTGACGGCCGAGCCCATGCGCGTGGTCGCCGCCAAACTGCGCCACGGCCCGCGGGAGGAGCGCGAGGCGCTGCGTGGCCTGCCGGCCCTGCAGGAGCTGCACCACGTCTACGACGCCAGCGGCCGGTCGGTGGTGCTGCCGCCCGCCGGCCTCGTGATCTCCACCATGCTCGCCGAGCTGCTGGCCGTGAAGCCGGGCGACCTGATCACGGTCGAGGTGCTCGAAGGCCGGAGACCCGTGTTCGACGTGCCGGTGGCGGGCACCTTCGAGACCTACATCGGCAGCCCGGCCTACCTCGATATCCGCGAGCTGAACCGGCTCATGAAGGAGCGCGACACGGTGTCGGCCGTGCACCTGCGCCTGGACAGCAACCGGCAGGCGGAGTTCTACCGGGCCATGAAGAACGTGCCGCGGATCAGCTCCGTCTCGCTGAAGGACGCTGCGGTGCAGACCTTCCACGACACGCTGGCGCAGACCATCATGATCTTCGTGTCCTTCTTCGTCGTCTTCTCCTGCACCCTGGCCTTCGGCGTCAGCTACAACGCGAGCCGGATCGCGCTCTCGGAGCGCGGCCGGGAGCTGGCGACACTGCGCGTGCTCGGCTTTACCCGGGCGGAGATCTCCTACATCCTGCTCGGCGAGATCGGCCTGCTCACCGTTCTCGCGCTGCCGCTCGGCTGCCTGGCGGGTTACGGGCTCACGGCCGTGATGCTCGCCGCCTTCAGGACCGAGCTCTACCGGATTCCGATGGCGATCGAGCTCGACACCTACGGCCTGGCAGTGGTGATTGCCCTGGCGGCCACCCTGGTGTCAGCCTTCATCGTGCGGCGGCGCCTGGACCGGCTCGACCTCATCGCCGTGCTCAAGACCCGGGAATGACAGCACCATGACCACAGCGAGACACCCATGCCCGCACTGACGCTCACGGCCGCCCGGCGACGCATCGCCTTCTGGGCGCCCATCGCCGCCGTGGGCGCACTCCTGCTGTTCTGGCTGTTCCGGCCCGAGGCCGTGCCGGTGGACCTGGTGACCGTGGCCCGCGGGCCCGTCGCGGTAACCCTCAGCGACGAGGGCGAGACGCGCGTGAAGGACGTGTTCGTGGTCTCGGCGCCGGTGCCCGGACTCATGCGCCGCATCGGCCTCAAGGCCGGCGACGCGGTGGTGGCCGCCGGGACCGTGGTGGCGCGTATCGCGCCCAGTGACCCGGCCTCTCTCGACCGGCGCAGCGCCACCGAAGGGCGCGCCGCGGTGCGGGCTGCCGAAGCGGGCCTGGCCCTCGCGCGGGCGGCACTCCAGCGGGCCGAGGCCGAGCGGGATTTCGCCGCCGCCGAGCTCAACCGCTTTCGCGGCCTGGCTGCCACCAGCACGATCTCGGCCAATGACCTGGACGCGGCCGAGCGCCGCAGCCGCACCGCCTCGGCCGCCACCGAGGAGGCGCGGGCGGCGCTCCGGGTCCGGGAGTTCGAGCTCGAGCAGGCCCGGGCCCGCGTCCTCTCGCCCACCCTCGCCCGCCGTACCGCGGAGGACTGCGACTGCGTGGACGTGTACTCGCCGGTCAGCGGCAGCGTGCTCCGGGTGCTGCAGGAGAGCGAGGCCGTGGTGGCCTCCGGCACGCCGCTGATCGAGATCGGCAACCCCGGCGAGCTGGAGATCGTCGTGGACCTCCTGTCCCGCGATGCCGTCAGGGTGGAGCCCGGCCAGAAGGTGCTGATCGAGGCCTGGGGCGGCGGGCCGCCGCTGAACGGCGTGGTCCGGCGCATCGAGCCCTTCGGCTTCACCAAGGTGTCCGCGCTCGGCATCGAGGAGCAGCGGGTCAACGTGCTGGTGGACCTCACCGATCCGCCGGAGCGCTGGCAGCGCCTCGGGCACGGCTACCGCGTGGAACCCCGCATCGTGCTCGCCGAGGCGGCGGACGTGCTCAAGGTGCCGCGCGCCGCGCTGTTCCGCGCGGACGGGCGCTGGTCCGTGTTCCTCAACGACAGTGGCCGCGCCGTGCTGCGCACGGTGGAACTCGGCCTCGAGAACGGACTGGAGGCGGAAGTCCGGAGCGGCCTTGCCGCCGGCGAGCAGGTGGTGCTGCAGCCCGGTGACCGGGTGAGCCCGGGCGTGCGGCTGCGGGAACGCGAGTAGCGACGATCAGGCCAGGGCCACGGCTCACCCGCAGGTGAAGTCGCATCAACACGTTGGAGCCGGTGGCCGCAGGACGCGGCCGTGGCGGAGTCCGAGGGGATGAACGAAGGGCGTCATTTCGACGCCCAGCCGGGCTGTATACGCGATCCCGGGTTTCCGCGTGGCTGCCGCCTCAGTCGGCGATCGTGTCGGCCGCCACCGTCGCGTCGGCCCGGCGCCGCGCCGCGGCTGCGCTGCGCAGGTTCAGCCACACGCTGGCCGCGCCGCAGGCGCTGATGATGGCCATGCCGACCCAGCCCCAGAAGTCCGGCAGCTGGCGGAACAGCAGCCAGCTCAGCAGCGCCGCCGCGGCGATCTGCACGTACAGGAAGGGCATCAGCCGCGAGGCCGGGGCCATGCCCAGCGCCAGGATCAGCAGCAGGTGCCCGACGGTGCCGCAGGCGCCGATCGCCGCCATCTGCACCAGCGCCGACGCCGGCGCCGCGGCCAGCGCGCCGGCCACGTCCACCGGACTGGCGGCCAGCACCGGCAGCATGATCGCGCTGCCCACCGCGCCGGTCCAGAAGTGGGTCGTGTACGGGCTCTCCAGCGCCGCGAGCCGGCTGGTCAGCACCTGGAACGAGGCATAGGTGCAGGCACATAGCAGCGGAAACCACACCGCCCAGCCGAACAGACCGCTGCCCGGCCGTATCACGACCAGCGCGCCGACGAAGGCGCCCAGCACGAGGACCCAGCGCAGCGGGGAGACCTGCTCCTTCAGCAGCCAGGCCGCGAGCAGCGTCACCAGCACCGGCGTGAGCAGGTTGATCGCGGTGAACTCCGGCACCGGCATGTACTGCACGCCGTAGAAGCTGAGAGCGCTGGTGGCCAGCAGCAGGCTGCCGCGCAGCAGCTGGAAGCGCGGGTGCCCAGTGCGCAGCCGGTGCACGCGGCTGGCCGCCAGCCAGGCCCCCATCACGACGGCCTGGAACAGGTAGCGCGCGGTCAGGATCAGCAGCACCGGCAGCGTGGCACCTAGCAGCCGCGTCAACGAGTCCAGCAACGCGAAGCACAGCGCCGCCAGCATCACCAGCACGACACCCAGGCCGGGGCGTGCCTGCAGCGCAGCCGCCGCGCTCACCGGCGCTGCACGCGAGCGGCGCGGGGTTACTCCCGCCAGGTTCCGCGCCGCACCAGAGCGGTTGCCCCCGCGCGGAAACGCTCCTGGCGGTCAGCGTGCCGCTTCTCCGGGGAATCCAGGTAGAAGTTGCGCTCGTAGATCGGGCGCTCGTAGATAACCCCGTAGATTTCCGACTTGAGCTCCTTGAGCCACGACCCGATGCCGGACCTTGCGCGGAAGTCGCGCAGGGCCGCAATGTCGATCACTGCCGACGTCCAGGAATTGGTCGACGTGCCGTGCGATGCAAGTACCTGGCCCCTGTAATCGACGATCATCGAGCATCCTCCGCTCACGTCGATCGGGCCAAGCGTATCCGGGGCGACCAGGCCCGCCCCGATGTTGGGCGCCACCACGAAGCAGGTGTTATCCAGTGCCCGCGCGCGGTTCTGGAGCTCCCATGCTCCGCGCCCGACCCACGGTTCGGCATAGCTGCAGCGGTAGATGATTTCGGCGCCGTTCACCGCGAGACCGCGCGCGGTTTCCGGAAAGCTGCCCTCGTAGCAGACCAGCGTGCCGATGCGCCCGAGCGGCGTATCCGTGACCGGAAAGAACGCGTCCAGCCCCTTGCCGTAGGCCTGCACCCACTTGTCATAGACGTCGTGTGGCGTTGCCGAGGGCTCCTTGTAGTAGACCTGGTGCTTGGCAGCCTTGTGAATGATCGACCCCGTCGGATCAATCACGAACGCCCAGTTGAAGTAATAACCCGGGAGCCTGCTGTCAGTGCCCCGCGCCTGGCAGACGATGTGAATCCCGTACTGCACCGCCTTCTTTGCCAGCTCGTCGGTCTCGCGGCCCGGTATGTCGATCGCGATCGACTGCAGGTAATCGCGATGTGACATGTCGAAGATTTCGTCATGAAAGCCCTGCAGGGCGCCTTCGGGTATGGCGACGAGGCGCACCGGCAGCTCTGTCTCGGTCATCCAGATGGCCACGTCGATCAGGCGCGCGACATTGCGGATGTTCTCGTGGATCTCGTCACGGTGACGGACCGACTTGAACGTTGGCTGCAGCGCAACGGCGACGTAGGGTTTCGGGGCCTGAGCAGACATAGGAATCGTTGCCGCCGCCGTCACTGGAATCGGGCGCCGAGAGTCAGGTACCACTCCCGCTCCCGGGCTGGCAGGACCTCGTACCACCCGAGGCTGGCGTTGTAGACGGCTCCATAAATGTACTCCTCGTCAAAAATGTTAGTGGCGCCGGCCGTGACGCTCCACCTGTCGTCGGCGCTGCCCCAGGTGACGGCAGCGTTGACCACCGTGTAATCGTCCTGCGCGATTATTTCGAGATTGCTGGCATCGTTGTAGAACTTCGAGCGGTACGCGACGTCGAGTCGTGGGCGCAGGAATCCGGATGAACCGAGCGGGACGACCTTCTGCACGGCCACACTGGCGGTCACCTTCGACACGCGCTCGAACCGATCGCTCTTCTCGAGACCGATGACGCCAGGCGGAACGCTCTGGTACTCGTCATCGAGCACGCCGAGCGATCCTTCGATGAGCCAGGTCGGTTCCGGCGAGGCCGCGACCTCAAGCTCGAGGCCCTGGATACGCGCGCTCGGGCCGTTCACATAGATCGGCGCAACGCCGGTCTCGGGCTTGAATCCCTGGACCTGGATGTCGTCATAGTCCGTATAGAACACCGCAGCGTTCATCCGCAGCCGCCGGTCGAGCCACGTTGACTTGATGCCGCCCTCATAGACTTTGACGAACTCGGGGTCGACCGAGGGCGGTGCTGCCAGCGGTGGGAATATCCGCTGCGTGAAGCCGCCGGACTTGAATCCCTCGGAATACGACAGGTATCCCATCAGCTCATCGGACCACTGGTAGGCGACATTGACGTAAGGCGTCCACTCGGACGCTGACTGCCTCGCGTCCCGGCCGGGATACGCCGTGAGAGTCTCCGGCGGACACTCATACGCGGTCACCGCCGCGCAAGCCGCGAACGCCGGGGTGCGGGATTCGAAGATGAACTGGTAGGGTCCCGAGTCGAAGTCCTTGCTGTCATGAGTGAAGCGGATACCGGCCGTGAAGTCGAGCCGGTCGGTCACGGAATAGGTGGCTTGTGCATAGCTGGCGTAACTCTCGTTGGTAATCAACCCGCCGCTGCGCACCGATACCGGCACGAAGTACACGTCGTTCAGATTGTCCACGTCTTCCTTGAAGTAATAACCACCGATGATCCAGTCGAAGCGGTCGTCGAACGAAGTACCCTTAACCTGCACCTCCTGGCTCACTTGCCACTGATCGAAGCGGTCGATGACCTGTGTCATCACATACGGAGAGTGATCGCCGTCCCGGTCGAACCTGCTGTGCAGGTCCCGGTATGCCGTGATGGATACGACCTCGACCGGACCTGCGTTCCAGTCGGCGGTGAGTGCCACACCCCAGATCTCGCTCGAACTGAAGGTGCTGCCCGTCGCCGCGGTCAGGTTGTGGCCCAGATTCTGTTCGAGGAAGCGCTCGCTGAAGCAGGGATCAGCATCGCTGAAAGTCGCGTTGTAGGGCTCGAAAGCGGGCGACATACACTGCACTGGCGCCGGACCCCCAGGCGCCGGGAACGTCAGGCCCCAGTTGTACAGCAATGCGAAGTTGTCCACGGGAACGTCGTACGGTGCAAACGTGCCGGATGGCGCCCCCGGCGCCTGCTGGATATTGAGCTCGTAATAGGAAGCCGCCGGGTCCACGCCGGGCGGCAGGAACGGCACGGACTGCTCGGCAATCTGGCCCTGCGCGCCCGGCACGTTGGCACCGGGTGGCAGCGCGTCGGCTGGCACGAGTGGCCGCTCGGATTCGTCGACCGCGAATGGCGACAGTGAACGCGGCGGTATGTAGGGCCTGCCGTCCGGATTGAAGATTCGCGATGCGGTGTTGATGCCGATCATGACGAAAGGGGCGCCGTTGGACCGGTCTCGCGTGTAGTCGAAGGAGGCATCGAAGGTCAGGTCGTCGCGAGGCTGGAAGCGAAGCTGCCCAAGCACGCCGAAAGAGTCCCGGTCGCCAAGTTCTTTGCCGTCCACGACCCTGGTCACGTAACCGTCGCGATCGGCGGTGAAGACCGACAACCTGGCAAAGGTCGAGTCAGTGAGCGCCAGGTTAGCCGACCCCCTGACCTCGATCCGGTCGTCGTCACCGTAGGTGACGCTGACCTGTGACTCGGGCTCGGGCCCGGGTTTGCGGCTGGTGATGCTGATCGCCCCACCGATAGTATTGCGGCCAAACAGCGTTCCCTGGGGGCCGCGCAGGACCTCGACCCGCTCCACATTGATGAGTTCCGTGATGCCGCCGACCGAGCGGCCGATATAGACGCCGTCGACGTACGTGCCGACGCCGGGCTCGATCGAGCCAAGATAGTCGAACTGTCCGATCCCGCGGATATATATGGCTGATGTGTTGGTGGAGCCGCTGAATCCGGGATTGTTCTGGTAGGTCAGGTTGGGCACGAACCGCGCGATCTCGTCGGTCGTCGTAATGCCGCGCGCCTCGATTGCTTCGGCGCTGAAAGCGGTAATGGCTATAGGCGTATCCTGGACACTCTCCTCGCGCTTGCGGGCCGTCACCACGATGTCCTCCAGCACTGCGCCAGCCGTGACATCGGGCGGTGACTGAGCGAGGACGATGTTTACTGCGCTCGCGAGCGCCGCAGCGAGCAGGGACCCTTGCAAATGCCAGGCACCGGTAACACGTTTCATGTTCGCCAAGACGGGCCCTCCCTAACGATGACGTTATTATCGGCATGGCCCGGGTTTCACGATATTCGTCGAGTGCAGCCGCAGTTCCGGTAGTGCACGCAAAGAAGCTAACCGGACGGCTGCGCGCCCGAAGAGCATTGATCCGCAGGTGGAGGGTGTGCAATGCTGAATCGTAACAGGGCGCAGGGGGATGTTCTGATGCAACATTTGAGCCCCGCAATCCCGGGTGATCCGCGGCTGTCGCGGCACGTGGTCCTTGAGTCGCAGAACGTCGAGGAGGTTCACCGGACGTTGACGCGCGACTTCTCCGAGCACGCGCTGAGCATCATTGGTCCACGCCGCCTGCATGCCCGCCTGCACAGGGTTGCACTCCCGCGGATGTCATTCAATTATCTAGACTTCGGTGCCGCTGTGGCGATACGCCCACAGCCTTATCGAAATTTCTATCTCGTCGTGATGCCATTGCGGAACTCGGCAATAACCCTGGTGCAGGGAAAGGTAGTACCGCTGGTGGCCGGCCACACGTTCGTTTACTCACCGGCGCATCCACCTGTGGCGGAATGCAGTGCCGACTTCGAAGCGCTTTTCATCAAGATCGACCGGCGGTTTCTCGAGGACCTCGTGGAATGCACGTCGGCCGCCAGGGTGCGCAGGTCGCTCGAATTTACGCTGGGAGAAGTCATGGACCGCGAGGCTGAGGCGAGCTGGACCCGACTCGTGCACACGGCGTGCGCCGATCTCGACCACGCCCATTCCATCTGGCGCAATTCGCCCGCCACCGCGCAGCTCGAAACGCTGATAGGTACGACGCTGCTCACGACGGTGCCGCATACCTATTCAGCCGCGATGGGTCGCAGTGATGCCCGTGGATCCGCGGCCGACAGGGTTGCGGACTACATCTGGTTGAACGCAGACCAGGACATCACGATCCAGGATCTGCTGGACCTCGCGGGCACGAGCAGACGGTCCCTGTTCGCCCAGTTTCACAGACACCGGGGCATCGGGCCGATGACATACCTGCGCCAGGTCCGGCTCGGTCACGTGCGCCGGGAGTTGCTCAGCGCAAACCCGGTGCGTGCGACGGTTACCGAGGTGGCGATGAAATGGGGCTTTACCAGCCTCGGCCATTTCGCCCGGCAGTACCGCGCATTGTATGGGGAGAGTCCGTCGCAGACGCTAACGCGGCGTATTAACATGACTGGCGTGTCGGACTAGCGCGACTGCCTACAGAGCGAGGGATCGGAAACTCAGGCGGCTACGGCTCGAGCAGGTGGTCCTGCGGCAGGCTGACATCGAGACTCGGGACCGGGTCGTTGGGCACGAGTTCGGGCCGGATCGCCAGGCGGTGCCAGCGTCCGCTCATGAACAGGCCGAACTCCCCGGGCCGGCGTGGCCGCGCGGCTTGGGCGGCATCAGCCGGCGCACTGCTCGATGTCGAGGCGAAACACCCGCTTCAGCCGCCTGGCCCAGCTCATGGCGCGATGCCGCTCGGCGGGGCTGCGCTCGGTGGCGCCGATTCTCTTTTCCCGCCCGGCCGACGGCCCCGGCGGTAAGCCGGGCATCGGCTGGAACAGCACGTAGTCCTGTGCGTTCGTGACACCGTTGTTGTTCAAGTCGCCATCGCAGTGATTGCCGTACCCGTCGGCACCGGCACGACGCTGCTGTTCACCACGCTGATCGGGTTTGCGGAAGCCTGCGTGAAGCTGACAGGACCCCTGCTTGACATGATGGTGCTGCCCCGGTTGAGAAGCACGGCTGAGCCGCAGGTTGCGGTCCTGGCGATTGATGTATAGACTTGTTTATACATAGGAGGCGAGCCGTGTCCAAGACCGCAACCCTGACGCTCCAGCAGTGGGGAAACAGCCTGGCCGTGCGCATTCCCGCCGCGGTGGCCAGGTCGGCCCGATTCAAGGTTGGCCAGCCCGTCGTAGTCTCTGCGCAGGACTCCAGCGTGGTGGTGACGGCGGTCGGCAAGCCAAGGCTGACGCTGGCACAGAAGCTGGAGGTATTCGATCCGGCCCTGCACGCCGGCGAAGCGATGGTCTCGGGGCGGGTTGGCAAAGAGGTGGTCTGATGTCGGCGCGCAAGCCCTGGTGTCCTGATCGCCGGGACATGATCTGGATCAACTGCAACCCGCAGGCCGGCCGGGAGATGAAGGACATTCATCCCCTGGTCGTGCTGTCTCCCAGGGAGTTCAACGAACGGACCGGGATCGTGATCGGGTTGCCGATGACCACGGCGGCGTTCAACGAGACCAATCCGTTTGCCGTGAAGTTCACCGGGCCAAAAGGTGCAGCCAGCTATATCCTGGGGCACCAGCCCAAGTCATTCGACTGGCGGGCCAGGAATGCCAGGCCCCACCCGTGGAAAAGGGTGCCCGAGGAGTCTTACGCGCTGGCCTGCGAGACGCTGAACCAGATCGTCGAAATCGGCAGCTAGACTGGCCGCCGGGCTTGCCGGCTTCCCGCCTCCCCGGTGGCGGCCACGGCGGTGCGGCTGCGGGAGCGGGAGTAGCGAGGATCAGGCCAGGGCCACGGTGTTTCATGCAGCACCCGAAAGTGCCGTTCAGGCCGGCATTTGCCGCTGCCGGCGCCAGGTTACCGGCGGGGCGCCGTACTCCCACCTGAAGGCCCGGCATGGGCACAAGCACGGATCCCGGCAAAAATTCGCGTGGCACGGCGCCGGTTCGCACTTATAGTTCCGCCCTCCTGTGTTCGGAACGGCGTGGACTCTCATGACTGATGTGAACAGAACTACAACGGTACTGATCGTTGGCGCCACGGGCTACATTGGCGGAGCGGTGGTCGCAGAAGCAGTGCGGCAGGGTTACAGCGTGATTGCCGTAGTCCGGTCCCTGAAGAAGGACAGCCAGTTCGACGGCGCAGAGCTCGTGGTGGCCGACGTCAGCGACCCGGCATCGATCGCGAAGGCCTTCGACCGGAAGATCGATGTCGTCATCTCGTGCCTCGCGTGCCGGTCGGGCCTGGCGAAGGACTTCGACGACATCGACTACAAGGCCACGCTCAATGTCCTCAACGCCGCCCTGGCGAACGGCACGGGCAAGTTCATCCTTCTGTCCGCCATCTGCGTGCGGAAGCCGGAGCTGCCGCTCCAGCTTGCCAAGCTGAAGATGGAAGACGAGCTGATGCGATCGGGAATCGATTACACCATCGTCAGGCCGACGGCGTACTTCTGGGTGTTCGACTCGCAGACCCGGCGGATCGCGCAGGGCAAGCCCGGTTTTGTGATCGGCACCGGCGATCAGGCCCGCCACAACCCCATCGCCAAGGAAGACCTGGCCGAGTTCATGGTGAGCAGCATTGGCAACAGCGAGCGCAGGAACCGGATCTTCATCCTCGGCGGGCCGGAAGTGCCCGAGAACATCCTGACCCACAGGGAATCCCTGGCGATGATCTTCGAAGCCCTGGGCAGGGAACCGCGGATCATCAGCGTCCCCGACTGGCTGTTCAGGGCGCTGATGCGCACCACGTGGTTCATCGGGCTGTTCACCCGGCGGGTCGCGGTCTTCTCGGCCTTCCTGAACGTCGTGTACTACTACATGGTGAACGACATGCGGGCCCCGGGCTATGGCTCGGTCACGCTGAGGCAGTACCTGATGGACACGTACGGGAAAGAAGTACAGACGTAGCCGGCGGTTTCCCGCTCAGCGGCGGGCAGCGGGCAGCGGCAGCTTGCGGCCCGCCGCATCCACGTTGACGAAGGTGATCACGGTCTCGAAGAGCACCTGGGCCGGATCGGCCGCCAGCACGAGGCCGTGCGCCCGTACGCGGTACCGCACCGAGGTCTGCCCGGTGTGCACGCGCTCCACCGCGAAGCGCAGCACCTCGCCCACGTTGATGCCCTGCCGGAACTGCACGTCCTGCATCGCCACGGTCACGAAGCGCAGGCCGGGGAACTCGACGGTGGCGGTGATATAGGCGAACTCGTCGATCCACTGCAGCAGGTAGCCGCCGAACAGGAAGCCGTAGTGGTTGATGTGCCCGGGCAGCACGAGCTTGTGGTGATCCATCAGGGCCCCGTCCACAGCAGCGGCCGGGCGGCGCCCACCCAGGCCGGATGGTGATTCTGGCCGGACATGTCGCTGATGTCGGCCGGCGTCGGATTCAGGTTGAGGTACCAGATGTTGGCGTTGCCGGCCGGCGTGGAGCGCGGGGCGGCAATCTCGGCCTGGATGTCGTCGAGGCTGAGCAGGGCCGAGTAGATCTGGATGCCGCGGAGCACGCCGTTCATGATCTCGTTGGATTCGTTCCAGGGCGCATCGCCCCAGGTCAGCGCCGGGCTCGGCGGCAGGGTCACCGCGGTGGCGGCCGGTATATCGACGCTGATCATGCGGGCGGTGTCCGGCAGGTCCCAGTAGTACTCCAGGTGCTGGCCGCTGCCGTCGGTCCAGGCGCGCAGCGCCTGGGTGTGCCAGACGTTGTAGGCGACGTTCTGGGCGCTCAGATAGTCAGCGCCATCCGTAGAGATCTCCCACCGGTGCGCGGCGCCGTCGGGCGGCGGGTCCGGGTAGGGATGCGCGCCGTAGTAGGCGCCCGGCGCCTGGGGGCCCCAGCACAGGAAGCAGCCGTCGTTGCCCCAGAAGAAGGCCGTGTAGTAGCCGTTCTGCTGCCGGGGCCGGACCCGCCAGATGTAGGTGGCCGGATAGATCGACAACGGGCTGCTGAAGCGGAAGCGCACCGTGGCCGTGGTGGACGCGCTGCCCTGGAAGTCGAGGCCGGTGGTCGCACCGCCACCACCGCCACCTCCACCTCCACCGCCACCGCCACCGCCGCCACCGCCACCGCCACCGCCGGCGCAGGCCCCGAGAACGACGGCGGCGACCAGCGTGATGACCGACCGCAGCAGCACGGCGGTGAGGCGCAACCGCAGGCCGGCAAAGTACGCGCCAACGCTCAACATGATCACTCCCGCACCGTAGCGCGCGTCCTAACGCGCGGCCCCGCCCTGCAGCAGCCCGTCCTTGCGCAGCCGCTCACTGATGGCCGGCGTGACGGTCGCCAGGGCCATCTCCCGCGACTGCAGGTTCCTGGCCTTCGTGTCCAGCACGTAGAGCAGCGTCGCGCTGCCGGCCTCGAAGAACCGCGACGTGATCTGCACCGCACCGCTGATCGAGAACACGGACGGCGCCGTTTCGAATTCCCCGTAGACCACGGGCACCCCGTAGGCACCCCAGTAACCGGTCTCGTAGCCGAAGCCCGTGGCCTTGTAGTACCCGGCACCGCGGGCGTCTGCGGACCCCCCCTCCTTCACGGCAACGGACGACCCGGCCTTCACCAGGCTGGTGGCGAGGACCGCATCGGCGCCGATGGCCGCGATGGCCTGCTCGACGCCCTCGCGGGTCAGGGGTGCGCTGGTGGTCATCACCGAGCAGCTGGTGGTGGCCTTGACGGCCTCCTGCCGCAGGCTGGACGCCATCGCCTGCTCGAAGGCACAGCGCTGGTTGATGTCCGGGCTCACGCCGACGACCAGGATATTGCCGAAACCGCCACCGCGGCCGGCCTCCGGCTGGAAGGCCCCGTCCACGGCGACCTGCCCGGCGCAGGCCGTGAGCGTGAGCACGGCGGCCAGCATCGCCGCCGGCCGGATCACGGCCTGCAATAAAGGGCAATCCGGTTTCCTCTGCACGGGGCGCTCCCACCGGCCGGGCGCCCGCACATCGCGGTCGGCTGCCGGCACCGGCATTCTGCACCGCCCGCGGCAAAACCGGTACAGGTGCCGGGCCTTCGGTTTCGGAAACTCAGCCGGCCAGCAGTGCCGGCGCCCAGAAGGCCCCGACCAGCGGACTGCGCAGCTTCTTCTCCAGCGTGAAGAGTCCCACCTCGTAGGGCGCGAGCAGGGGATGCACGGGCAGCACGCTGACCTCGCGGGCCAGCGGGCTGTTGTCCAGCACGATCTTCGGCACAACGCCCACACCGAAGCCGAGGCTCACCATGCTGACGATGGCCTCGTTGCCGGCCACCTGCGCGTAGACCCTGGGCTGCACGCCGAGCGCGCGAAACCAGCGGTTGACGCGCTGGCGCGCGAGGCCGCCCTCGGACAGGATCATCGGCGTGATCGCCCATTCGGCGGGATCCGGGCGGCGCCGGGACAGGGCGCGCAGGCGCGGATGCCCTGCCGGCGCGATGAACACCAGCGGCGAGCGCGCGATCGGCTTGAAGGCCAGCCCCGCCGGCAGCGCGGCGGGCCGCGCGCCGATGGCGATGTCCTCGCTGCCGGCCATGACCCGGGCAATGGCGTGCTCCGGGTCCCCGGTGTGCAGCTTGATCTCGATGCGGGGGTGGTCGCGGCGGATCCGGCCGAGCAGCTCGAACAGGAAGCTGTAGCTCGCCGTCACCGAGCAGTAGAGGCTGACCTCCCCCTGCAGCTCGCCCGACTGCGCCTGCAGCGTATGGCGGATGCCGTCCCAGCCCGTGAGCGTCTCCCGCGCCCAGCCGAGCAGGGTCTCGCCCTGCCGGGTCAGTGTGACCGAGCGGTTGTCACGCTCGAAGAGCACCGCGCCCAGTTCCGCCTCCAGCTGGCGGATGCTGCGGCTGAGCGCCGAGGCGCTGATGTGGCTCGCCTCGCTGGCGCGCCCGAAGTGCAGCGCCCCGGCAAGCTGCACGAAGTGGCGGAGCTGGCGGAGGTCCATGCCGATAGTGTTGCATATAACGGCATACAGCGTTGCATATATATCGTTTTACGCAACACAGTCCGGGCGCTAGAGTTGCGCCCCCAGGCACCCACCGCCCGCGCGGGCACAACCGACAGAGGACACCCACCATGCAGGTCTATTACGACAGGGACTGCGATCCCGCCATCATCCGCGGCAGGAAGGTCGCGATCATCGGCTACGGCTCCCAGGGCCACGCGCACGCCTGCAACCTGCACGACTCCGGCGTGGACGTCACGGTGGGCCTCAAGCCCGACTCCGGCTCGCGCCGCAAGGCCGCGGCCCACGGCCTGAAGGTGGCCGACGTGCCGGCCGCCGTGAAGGGCGCCGACGTGGTCATGATCCTCACGCCGGACGAGTTCCAGCAGCAGCTCTACCGCGACGAGATCGAGCCCAACATCCGCAAGGGCGCGACGCTGGCCTTCGCCCACGGCTTCTCGATCCACTTTCACACCATCACGCCGCGCGCGGATCTCGACGTGATCATGATCGCGCCCAAGGCGCCGGGCCACACCGTGCGCTCCGAGTTCCAGGCCGGGCGCGGCATTCCCGACCTCGTGGCCGTTGCCCAGGACGCCTCCGGGCAGGCGCTCGCCACCGCGCTGTCCTATGCCGCCGCGATCGGCGGCGGCCGCACCGGCATCATCGGCACCACGTTCAAGGACGAGTGCGAGACCGACCTGTTCGGCGAGCAGGCCGTGCTCTGCGGCGGCTGCGTCGAACTGGTCAAGGCCGGCTTCGAGACGCTGGTAGAGGCCGGCTACCCGGCCGAGATGGCCTACTTCGAGTGCCTGCACGAACTGAAGCTGATCGTCGACCTGATGTACCAGGGCGGCATCGCCGACATGAAC
>JAANMV010000075.1_pt1 | contig 103796 bp, 91 predicted proteins | sample 7279661 | NCBI WGS metagenome assembly JAANMV01 (sample SAMN14094540, study PRJNA606508) | bioreactor metagenome | isolation source: A lab-scale SPAN reactor treating ammonium-rich wastewater day 121 | place: Ireland: Galway | collected 2017-05-16
TTCGCCAACGGCACCTCGGCGGGGATTCGGCTGTACACCGCCCAGCGCCCGCCGAACCGGGATCGCAGCGTGGGCGTGGTCGCGGCCTGGGGTCTGGAGACGCTCTACGACGAGGGCTCGCTCAGCGTCACCTACGGCCAGCGCGGCGGCGGGGACTACTTGTTCGCCCAGATCGCCCAGGGCTGGGCACCCCTCCCGGCGCTCCGGTTCCACCTCAAGACCGAGATCACCAACCGCCTGTTCCACAACCCGGCCACGGCCGATGTCCACCTGACGCAGACCGTGCTCACCAGCACCTACGAGCTGAACCCCTATTCGAGCGTCAGCGCCCGGTTCGTGGAGCGGGACGGCCAACTGAACCTGTTCCTCGCCTACCGCAACGCGCCGGCCAGCGGACGGGCCTGGTACCTGTTCTTCGGCGACCCCAACGCGGTGCGGACCGAGGCCCGGTTCCAGGTCAAGATCACCTGGCCGCTGTAGCTCAGCCGCCGCTCATTCCGGAGCTGGTGGTCATCCCCGGCACGCCACCGACGATCCGCCAGCCCTGCTGGCCCTGTCGCAAGGTCAGAGTCAGCGTCTTGCCGCCGCCCGTGGCCACCACCGTGGCGTCCTGCCCATCGACCGCCGGCGCGCCGGCGGTCATCCCCCCGGCCGGGTAGCCCATCGACCGCAGACCGGCCTCGGTGTCGTCGCGCATCCGCGCGGTGATCTGGGTCCGCTGGCCGGCGGGGAAGCTGTCCCAGTCGGGATTCGCCGCGGCGGCGATGGCGTCGAAGTCGATCAGCTCGGCGGCGGCGGCGTAGTCGCTGCGGCCCATGGCGTCATTGAACTGGGCGAAGCACCCCGCCGGCGAGGTGGCCTGCGGCGACTTGCAGCCCGCCAGAGTCAGCGTCACCAGGAGCCAGCCGAACCGTCTCATCGTCTCTCTCCGCGGCGAAGGAACCCACCGTCGCGAGGCCAACCGCGCGGCATGGCCGCCGAACCCGAGACGCCGCTCGCCGCGCCCGAGGCCCGCTTCCGCCACGATCCCCAGGCGGTCCTGGGCACGGCGATCGTGGCCCTGTTCGTCCTGGTGGCGGTGTTCGCCGGCACGCTGACGCCTTTGGACCCGTACGAGCAGTATCCTGCCGGCCTGACCGCCGCCGGGATGCCCGTGCCGCCCGGGACCACCTTCACCGTCGAGCGCGACGGCCACCGCCAGACGCACCGGTTTCTGCTGGGCACCGACAACCTCGGGCGCGACCTGTACACCCGCCTGGTCTACGGAGCGCGCATCTCCCTGGCGGTGGGGGTGCTGGCGATGCTCACCGCGGTCTTCATCGGCGCCGTGGTGGGGCTGCTGGCCGGCTATTGCCGCGGGTTGGTCGAGTTGGTGCTGATGCGGCTGACGGACATGATGCTGACCATCCCCACCCTGGTCTTGGCCATCGCCCTGGCGGTGGTCATGCCGAAGGGCACGGTGCGTTTCGGCGTCGGTCCGCTCGGTCCCTACGAGCTGCCCCGGCAGGTGCTCAACCTGTTCCTGGTGATCGGCCTGGTCAACTGGACCGGCATCGCCCGCGTCGTCCGCAGCGAGACGCTACGGGTGGCGGCCATGGAGTATATCGAGGCGGCGCGGGCGGTGGGCTGCGGCCACGCCCGGATCATGCTGCGCCACGTCCTGCCCAACGTGCTGCCGACCATCCTGGTCCTGGCCAGCCTGGCCACGGCCAACACCATCCTGCTCGATGCCGGGCTGAGCTACCTGGGCATCGGCACGCCTCCGCCGCTGCCGAGTTGGGGGGCGATGATCAACGACGGGCAGCCCTACCTGGTGGCGGCCAAATGGATGATCCTCGGGCCGGGCCTGTGCGTGGTGATGGCGGTGCTGGGCTTCAACCTCATGGGCCAGGGCCTGCAGCACGCCCTCAACCCGCACCGGCGGGGGTAGTCCCGTCGTAGAGCGACTCGTCACGGACGTCGAACAGATCTTCATGACCTTCCGGCGTGTTGATCACGATCCCGCCCACGGTCAGGATCGGCCGGTCGTGAAAGGCTTTGAGGCTCGACTTGATGATGGCCTCCATCTCCCGCGCGATGAGTTGATAGGCCAACTCGGTTAGCGCCAGGAGCGGCTGGGGAGCGGCCACCACCCTCTGGGCCTTGGAGGCCAGCGAGCGGAGCAGCATCGCCTGCTCGATATCGATGGGGTTCAGGTCGGCCTTGACGGCCTCGCCGCCGGCGGCCTGGAAGCGCGCCAACAGGCCGGCCAGCGCCCCGCAGCAACTGGTCTCCGCGGCCTGGCCGCGTCGCTGGATGCGGCCGAGGCTGCCGTCGGCGGCCAGCCCGATGTGCGAGCCGTAGACGATCACCGCCGCGCCGCCGTCCGGCACGTGGTGGGCGAAGGCCGTCATCCCGGTCGTGCCGACGAACGGCACCCCCGCCAGCCCGCCCATCTGGAACGGCGCGCCGAACCAGCCGGCCAGCTCCGACCACTCGTGGTGCACCTCGTCGGAGCAGAGGCAGAGGGCGACCAGCGCGGCGTCGGGGCCGCGGCCGCAGTCCCAGACCCGGCGCACCAGGCGGTTGGTCAGCTCCTGGCGCCCGACGGCTCCGGGGAAGTGCGCGCGAACCTGTCGCTCGATGTCCATCCGGCTCGATCCTGGCCGCCGATTCGCCGCCGACTTGACGGCACCTTGCGCCCTCGCGTACAACAGCACATCCCGGAGAGAGCCGACCATGACGCGACTCTGGCCGCTGCTGATAGCCGTTTCCTGTGCCCTGGCCGAGACCGTGACGCTGCCGGTGACCATCGCCACGGCCAACGGCTGCCGCCACGACTCGCGCCACGCCGAGGCCCTGCCGGCCGTCCCGGTGCCCGGCCCCGACGGCACTATCGTGCTCGCCGGCGCCCCGGTCCGGGCTTCGCTCGACCCCGAGGCGCCCGCCACCGGCGACGACGGTCTGCCCGAAGCCGGGTACCTCCGCTACGACTTCCAGGTGCCGGCCGCCGCCACCTACACCATCTGGGCGCTGGTGGCCACGCCGCCGGGCCGCTCCCGGTTCGTCGAGATTGTCGACGGCAACCGCATCGCCGCGCATTTCGAGGAGCTGAGCGAGAAGTCAGCCCGCCCCGACCACTGGGTCGAGCGGCCGAAGGTGGCCCTGACGGCCGGACTCCACCGCCTCGCGGTGGCCTCGTTCGGCTACCAGATGGCGCGGGTGAAGTCACTGGTCTTGGCCCCGGCCGGGGTCGAGCCGACTGGCGACGGGCCGCCGCCGGTGACCGCCTCGCCGACCGGCGTGCGGGTCGAGACGGCCGAGTTGACCGTGCCGGGCCTGCGGCGGGTGAAGCGCCTGGCCGGCGCGCCGAACGCGGCCGTGAGCTGGTCGACCGACGGCGGGCAGTCGTGGCAGCCCTTCCCGGCCGCCGGCGCGGACACCTCGGCGCCGGTGCGGTTCCGGCTCGAGCTCCCACCCGGCGCCGTGGCGGGGCAGTTGGCGGTCGAGGTCGAGGTGGCGGACGGGCGGTTGGCGGCGCTGACCGCCGGCGGCCTCGAGATGGTGCTGGACCGCGCCACCGGCGACTTCTTCCTGCTTCGCACCGCCGCCGGCGAGCTGCTGGCCGGCGGCCTGGCCCCCCGGCCGCTGGTGGCGGTGGACTTCAAGCGCCGCGGCGAAGCCGTCTGGTACCGCGTCGACCCGCGCGGCTGGTCGAAGCTGGTGCCGAAGGAGAAGTACTCGCGCGGGGTGTGGGACACGGTCCCGGAATCGCAGACCGCCGCGGCGGTGGCGCCCGAAAAGGTGGTTGTAGGCGAAGGCAAGGCCGAGATCGTCCACGTCCTGACCGCCCCCGAGGTGGGCCGATGCCGGGTGACTCAACGGATCGAGGCCGACCCCGACGGCTCGTTCCGGATGGTCGCCGGCGTCCAGTCGCTCGATGGCCCGGCCGACGTGGTGGTGGTCACCTATCCCAGCCTGCCGACCGTGCGCCTCTCGGGCGACGGGCTCGACGATGTCCAGCTCCGGATGCAGTCGTTCGGCGACCGGACCGTGCAGCCCGGCCGCGCGCCGCTTCGCGACGAGCTGTACAGCGGCGGGGTGGTGATGAACTGGAGCCAGGTCTACGACGCTGACGCGTCCCTCTACCTGGGCGCCCACGACCCGGCCGGCACGACCACGCTCCACGGCAGCGAGACCAGCGGCGCCGAGGCGGACCAGGTCGGTCTGTTCCTGCGCCGGTACGACGAGATCGAGCCGGGCCAGTCGGCCACCTGGTCGACCTGTCTGGCCGTCGGCCCGGGCGGCTGGCACGCTGGCGCGCGGCGCTACGGCGACTGGTTCACCAAGACTCACGGACCCGCCGTCTACCCCGACTTCCTGCGCACCTGCGACGGGTGGCTCGATCTCCAGCTCGAGAACTACGGCCGCGAGTTCCGGTTCGACAGCCTCGGCGACTGGCTGTCCATCGCCCGGGCCTCCGGGCTGGACTGGGTCCAATGCTGGGGTCAGTTCGCCTACGACGGCGGGCCGTGCTGCTGCGCCTGGTACGGACCCTCGCCGCTGTACGGGGGACTGGCCGGCTGGAAGCAGGCCTGCGCCGAGATCCGGCAGCGCCAGGGCCGGGTCGGCGGGTACTTCCACTACGCCTACGTCGACCGGCTGCCCACCTTCTTCGACACCTTTCTGGGCCACTTCGGCAAGCAGGAGTTCGATCGCTCGCTGCCCTGGGACACCGCCGAGGGACAGCACAAGCTGCTGGCGGTGCTCGACCCCGCCGGCACGGTGCCGCCGGTCAGGCCGCCGCAGGCCGAGCTCGATGCGTACGCGGCGAAGATCGAGGAGCATCGCAAGCTGTACGCCGACGGCCAGCGCGCCGCGCCGGTGATGTGGTGGGAGGAAGCCTACGTGCCCGACCCCGCCTGGCGCAAGTGGCTCGCCGACTGGATCGTCGACCGGTACGCCAAGGAGTACGGCTGCACCGGGACCTACATCGACGTGCTCGGCACCGGCCGCTGCGTGATCGACTACGACCCGCGCCGCGGGCACAACGGCGACGGCCAGTGGGGGCAGGGCCGGCTGCTGCTGGCCAAGGAGGTCTCCGAGCGCGGCCGGAAAGTCGACCCGTCGTTCTCCCTGTCGATGGAGGGTCTGGCCGACCAGCCGGGCCTGTACGCCGCCGCCATGTGCAGCGGCGTCTACCGCGGCGAGCGCAACGTCTACCGCTACACCTTCCCCGACCGGGTGCTGATCCACGGCATGGCCAACGCGGGGAGCGGGACCAGTTACTACGACCGGCTGATGACCAGCTTCCAGGAGGTCCTGCGCTACGATCTCGCCGGCCGGCCGAACGCTCTGGCGATGTCACTCCTGACGTTGATGCGGCATTTCACCCCGGACCTCTGGCTGGCCCGGTTCGTCGATACCGAGGGTGTGACCGTCAGCGACCGGCGGGTGGTCGCCAGGCATCTGGTCGCCGGCGACGGCAGCCTGCGCGGGCATTTCCTGACCGTCACCAATCCCGCCGCCTGCGCGGCCGAGATGAAGCTGGACGCGGCCGCCTTCCCGAAGGTCGCGACCGCCTTCGAGGTCGGGCTGGACGGCGCGGTCACGGCGCACCAACTGCGCTGGCAGGACGGCGCGGCGACGGTCCCGGTGTCCGGACAGCCGGCCTCGCTATGGTACCTGCCGACCCAGCCGGGCCCGCCCGTGCATCCCATCGCCTGGCTCAAGCGCGACGCGCCGGCGGCGGTCGAGGTGACCGTGCTCAACCTGACCGACCGTCGCCGCGCCGGCCGGTGCGAGGTCGCCAACCGCGGCTGGCCGGAGCCGTTCGAGGACCGCCGCGCCGAGTCGGCGGCGGCGCTGCCCATCGGCCAGGCCGGGCTGGCCTTCGACCTCCCGCCGGGCGGGCTCCAAACCCTCCGCTTCCCCATCACCTCGCTGGCCGACCTGCGCTGGAGCACGCGGCTCGAGCTCTCGGTGGATCTGGACGGCCGCCGCACGCGGCGGACCGTGCTGGTCCCGCCGCTGGCGCTGGACGGCTCGTTCGAGCTCCTTTCGCCAGGCGGCACCGGCGCCGTCGAGGGCCGGCACTGTGTCGAGCTGGGACCGACCACCGAAGGCTACTCGCACCGGACGGTCGAGCTCTGGCTGCATCCGGAGCGACGATACAAGCTGTCGGTCAAGGCCCGCCGGACCGGCTTCAAGGCGGCGGTCTCGGGCACGCTGCTGCGGCTCTCGCCCAATGCCGAGGACGTCTACGAGGATCACCGCTGGGGGTTGGATGCCAAGCGGCCGAACGAGTGGCAGACCCTCGGCGGCGAGTTCACCACGCCCCGTGACCTGACCCGGGCGCTGCTCTACCTGTACAACGTCCGCTCGCCGGACACCGCCTGGTTCGACGACCTGAGCCTCCAGGACCTCGGTCCGGCCCCGCGCGTCCAGGCGACGCCATGAGCAGCCTGGCGCGGCGGGCATTGGGCGCGACCGGCCTGACGGTGCCGGTGGTCGCGTTCGGCGCCGGGCCGGTGGCCGGTTTGCTCACCGGCGAGGACGAGCGGGCGCAGACGGCGGTGGTCGCCCGGGCCCTTGAGCTGGGCGTGGATTGGTTCGACACCGCGGCGACCTACGGCGACGGGCGGTCCGAGCAAGCGCTGGGCGCCGCGCTAGCCCGGCTCGGGCGGAGCGGGTCGGTCGGCTTGGCGACCAAGGTCCGCATCGCTCCGGACCAGGTCCACGACATCCGCGACGCGGTGCGCCTCTCGGTGGACGGCAGCCTTCGCCGGCTGAAGGTCGCCAAGCTCGATCTGCTCCAGGTCCACAACTCGATCACCCGAGGCCGTGGCGACGAGCCCACCTCGCTGACTCCCGCGGACGTGCTCGGCCCGCTGCTGTCAGCCCTGGAGGAGCTGCGCGCGGGCGGCGTGTTGGGCCATCTGGGACTGACTGGCCTCGGCGACCCGGAATCGCTGCGTCGGGTGCTGGGCTCAGGACGTTTCGAGACCATCCAGATCCCCTGCCACCTGCTCCACGCGCTCCGGCCCGGGGCGCCGGCCGAGACCAGCGCGGGGCGGGACTGGAGCGAGATCATCGCCGAGGCGGCGGAGCTCGGTCTGGGCGTGTTCGCCATCCGCGTCTACGCCGGCGGCGCGCTGCTCGACCGGCCGCCCAGCCCGCACACGCTGCGCACGCCGTTCTTCCCGCTCCCGCTCTACGAGCGCCACCGTGAGCTGGCTCGGGATGTCGCCGGCCGCCTGCCGCAAGGGCTGACCGTCCAACAGGCGGCGGTGCGCTACGTGGTCGGGCATCGCCACCTGACGGCGGCGATTGTCGGCTTCGGCAGACCTGCCGAAGTGGACGACGCCGTCGCCGCCGCTGCATCCGGGCCACTGCGTCAAGGCCTGCTGGAGACGCTCCGGCAGTCGTCCTGACCGCCGGCTAGTCCAGGCTGAACGGACAGCCGTCCTGGCCGCCGACGCCGAGGGTGTTGCAGACGAACCCGTACCAGCGATTCCACTTCACGTGGCCGTCGACGTAGCCGTAGTTGCAGCCGTCGTTGTGCCGGTTGCCGCCGCACCGGGGCGTGTGGCTCGATCGGCACCCTTTGGAACTCAGTCACGAGATTAGCCGCCGACCGGCGGGTGTCGGCGGCCGTGAGCTGCTCCTTGAGCCACAGGTAGTCCTCGTCGTCGATCCGCACATGGGGTGGCCGTGCCGATAGCTGACCGCGTAGCCATAGAATCGGTTCGGCGTGCGGCGCACATCCCGGATGTTGCCGGCCTCCAGCTCGAAGAAGGGGTGTTTGCCGTGGCTGGCCAGCAGAACGAAGAAGCCGCGGAAGCGGCGGCAGTGCACGTTGGCCAGTCCCTGGCGCTTGCGCCGAGTCCGAGTCCACCGCGACAGGACCACGCCGTACCGCCCCAGCAGCCTCGCGTCGGTTCGCTGAGGGTCTTTGCCGTCTGGGACCACGCCGGTCACGAAGAACCAATAGCCGTGGGTCAGGTACGCGACGGCGAGCTGCTGGATGAAGCCGGCGACCGAGGTCGCCTCGTGGCGGTAGGTCATACCCCCAGATCCGGGGCAGCGTGGCATCTGCTTCAGAAGAAGTGCGGCGGGGCGCCCGTCGCGACGCGCCTACAGCGCGAGCGTATGCTCACACTTCCAGTGGTAGTACTGTAGCAGCTCCTCGGCCAGTGGGTGGCTCGGGATGCCACAGACCTCCTCCCATGTCGTGGGCCGGAAGTCGATGCCGGCCGGGACCGTGTTGGTGAACCCATCGACCGTCAGGCCCACGCCCAGCACGGCCAGCACCTCGGCGCGCGGGTAGAGCCGCCGGGCCTGGTTCGAGAGGAACCGTCCGCGGAGCTGGATCTGGTCCTGGTCCTGCTCACGGCCCTGGTTCGCGGCCACCTTTGAGAGCCATTTGGCCTCGCCCAGGATGACGGCATTGGCGGTGAGGATGCCGAAGTCGATCTCAGGGCCGTTGCGCCCGAAGCCGTCTGGGTGAGGCAGCCGCCGCCACAGGAACACGCTCGCCTGTTCGGGCATGGCGTTGGCCAAGCCGACCAACCTGAAGAGGTCACTGAGCCACTGCTCCAGCGCCGCCTGAGGTGCTTGCGAGGCGGTGCCGAATACAGACCATGTCAGGGCATCCTCACTGTGCAGCGACTGGAGGTCGCAGTAGTAGCTGAGGCCAGCTTCACAGATCAGCCGTTGATCATCAGCAAAGGCACCTCCGTGACTGCTGACGGTCAGTTTCTGGAGCACCTCCGGCGAGGGCCAGGGCGACCCGTTGTCATGCAGCAGGTTGTCGAGCGGATCTGCGAGGACGCACACGCCGCCTCGGCTCTTGGCTGCCGCCACATTCCGGCCCTGCCAGTCCAGCATCATGCTCCTGCCTCTCTACCGTGCCGCTTGAAGCGTCGCAGCCGCAGTGCGAGTTCGAGGAGATGATAGCCGGCGAACGAGACGATGTCACATCGCTTCCGCCGGCCAGCGGAAGGGTTGTCGGGTGTAGGTGTGGGGCACACCCGACGGAAGCCCGAACCTTCGCAGCAGAACGCCTGACGTCCAACCTACAACCTTCGCGAACAACCTCGACGCCAACCTCACGGCACATGGCTCTGGTCTCCCCAGTTGCCGGCGCCTACTCCATAGCCGTTGCGCTCAACCCGCGGCCAACGGCAACCCCTTCGGCCATCGCCGCGACACGATCCTCCCGGACCATGGCCGCGGCTACGCCTCGCCACCGACGAGGTAGGGTGGCTTGCGTCTTCCGAGTGGGTCTGCCCGTTACCGCTTTCGTCGGTCGCCCCGGCCACTGCCGTGCAGCCGTTCCGCTGGACCGACTTGCTACGCGCCGTACGCGGCTCGGTTTGACCCACTCCTACTTGCGGCCCACCCCCCGCCATGGCGTTTGGAGCACCCGTGTGGCATGGCAGGCACCGGCGTCTCAGGCCGGCGACCGGCGTCACTGCGGCGATTCACCCGCAAACGGGTTCAACACCTGCACACTGCCATACCACTGCCCGGCGTTCAGGTCTTCGGAGTAGACGACGCGGCAACCGGCCTGGGCTGCAGCGGCCAAGATGCAGGCGTCCCAGAATTGAACCTGGTATCGGGCCCGCACATCGATGGCCTCGCAGAGCAGGCCGTGGTCCAGCACGACCAGCCTGCCCGCCGACAGCAGCCGGACGCCCCTCTTGACCACTTCCGGCTGCCGGGCCAGTTTGCCCAGGGCCGTGTTGGCGAACTCAGCCAGCACCTGCGTAGAGACCACAGCCTCGTGGCTGTTGAGCAGATCAGCGAGAAGGCGGTGAGCGACGGCCTGCTTGTCCAGGTCCTGGTCAGTGAAGGCGTAGATGGCGATGTTCGTGTCGATGAAGGCGCCGGCCATGAGAGTCAGCCGCTTCCCTGGCGGTCATAGCAGGCCTCGCGATCGAAGCGCCAACCTGGCTCAACGTGGGCCGTGTTGGCGCGCGCCAGCCGCACGAACTCATCGCCCGGCCGCTCCGGAGTGGTCTGCTCCACCAGTTGGGCCACCAGTTGCTCGACAGTCAGGTCGCGCTCCTTGGCCAGGGCCAAGACCCGCTGGGCCGTCTCCTCGTCCAGGTTGAGGGTGATGCTCATGGCTGGCGTCCGCACCGCAATAGCGTTTCGACCATTATACCCCCACAGGGGCGAGGCGGTTGGTCCAGCGCCTCGGATTCCGTTTGGCAAGCGGAGCAAGCCTGACCGCCGGCTAGTCGAGGCTGAACGGACAGCCGTCCTGGCCGCCGACGCCGAGGGTGTTGCAGACGAACCCGTACCAGCGGTTCCACTTCACGTGACCGTCGACGTAGCCATAGTTGCAGCCGTCGTTGTGCCGGTTGCCGCCACCGTTGTTGGTGCAGGTGTAGGTGTGCTGGTCGTCGCCGTACGAGAGCTGCGCCGCCGTGTTGCTGTTGATGTCGCCGATGAACACGGTCTCGGCCGGGTGCGGGATGTCGGCCAGGGCGCGGTTGGCCGGCTGATGGGCGATGTCGGTCGGCGTGGTCGGGTAATGCACCTCGTTCAGGCCGTAGCTCGACAGGCCGGTCCACTCCGTGTTGTTGTAGACCCCGCCGTCGGGGTTCCAGGTGTTGTCCGACGACCGGCTCGGGCAGACGTGGACCTGGGTGTTCTTGATGTACGGGTGGACCATGATCCGCCAACTGTAGCCCTGCGTGGCGGCCCAGCCGGTGCCCTTCCACGAGCCGGCCAGGCGCTCGTCGTAGTCTTGGGCGTACTGGATGTTGGCCGTCATGATCTGCTTGACGTTGGACTGGCAGCTCGCCTGCCGCGACTTCTCGCGCGCCTTGGCGAACACCGGGAACAGGATCGCCGCCAGGATGGCGATGATGGCGATCACCACCAGCAGCTCGATCAGCGTGAACGCCCGACGCTCCACGGTCTTGGTCATCGGATCTTCTCCTCCATCTACCCTGGCGACCGAAGCGAGACAACGGACTTACTCGTGTGCAACGGTCTTGCCAGAGGTGGTCCGGAAGGAGAACGATCCGGTCCGAACAACCCCACCCCGCGGAGCAGGCGGTGATGATGGAGCGGCGGGCGTTGGGTCGGACCGGGTTGAGCGTAGGCGTGATGGGACTGGGCGGGGCCGGGCTGGGCAACGTCTATGGAGCCATCACCGACGAGCAGGCGGTGGCCACCGTCCACCGCGCGATCGAGCTCGGGGTGGACTACATCGATACCGCGCCGCTGTACGGCGAGAGCGAGCGGCGGTTGGGGCTGGCGCTGGACGGCTGCCGGGACCGGGTCGTGCTGGCCACCAAGTGCGGCTACCGGCTGCGGGGCGGCCGGGTGCTGGAGTACGACGAGATCCTGACCGAGTTTGACCTCAGCCTGGAGCGGCTGCGGGCCGAGCGGGTGGACATTCTGCAATTCCACGAGATCCAGCCGGAGATTGCCGACCGGGTGCTGGCCGATGACGGGCCGCTGGGCGCGATGCTGCGGTTGCAGGCCGAGGGCCGCTGCCGCTGGCTGGGAGTGACCGGCCGCAACCCGGACTGCGTGGCCGGCGCCGTCGCCACCGGGGCGTTCGAGGTGGCGCTGACCTACCTGGAGTACTCGCCGCTGACCCTGTCGGCGCAGGAGCGGTTGTTCCCGGTCGCGGCCGAGACCGGGACGTCGGTGGTCGTCGGCAGTCCGCTGGCGGCGGGGCTGTTGACCGGGGTGCAGCCGGCGGCCTGGGCCGAGGGCAAGCGCTGGCCGAACAAGGAGCAGGTGGTCGCCCGAGCCGAACAGGTCCACGCTGTGGCCCGCCGGCAGGGAGTCGGCGTGCCGGAGCTGACTCTGGCCTTCGAGTTGGCCGACCCGCGCGTGACGGTCTTGGTGCCGGGCGCCAAGAGCGTCGCGGAGATCGAGCAGAACGTGGCCGCCGCCGAATGCCGCCTGGCGCCGGAGCTGGTCGCCGAGATCCGGGAGATCGCCCTCTCATGACCTCCGAGGAACGCCTCCGGGCCGTGCTTGCCGGGCAGGTGCCCGACCGGGTGCCGGTCTGCGACGCGTACTGGACCACGACGATCGAGCGGTGGCGGAGCGAGGGCCTGCCGGACGGACCGCCCGAGGAGCTGTTCGACCTCGACTGGGTCCGCCTGGCCGGTGACTACAGCCTGGAGCTGGTGCCGCGGGTGGTCGAGGAGACCGAGCGCTTCCGACTGCTGGTCGACGCCAACGGCGTGACCCAACGCCACCTGCGCACGGCCGACGGCTGGGTGCCGCACTACGAAGCCTACCCCATCGCCTGCCGAACCGAATTCGAGGCCCTGCGCGAGCGGTTCGAGTACCGGCCGAGCCGCATCCCGGCCGACCTCGCGCAGCGGTATCGGCGCGCTCGCGAGCGGCGGCGGTTCGTCTTCTACAGCGGCCACGCCTGCTTCCACGGCACCTGGGCCAAGGTCGGGCAGGTGCCGCTGATGACCTGGATGCTCGACCAGCCGGACCTGGTGCGCGACCTGTTCGCGGCCCACACGCGCCTCATGTGCGACCTGTACGACGGGATGAAGGCCGCCGGCTGCCGGTTCGACGGGGCGTTCATCATGGACGACCTGGGCGCCACGCGCAGCCCGTTGATCTCGCCCTGGATGTATGACGAGCTGGTGCTGCCCTACCACCGGCGCCTGTGCGAGCACTTCGCCGCCGATGGGCTGGCCACCATCCTTCACTCCGACGGCAACGTGGCGCCGCTGATCCCGTCGTTCCTCAAGGCCGGCTTCCGCGGTCTGCACCCGCTGGAGTGCAAGGCCGGGTTGCACGTCGCCGAGCTGAAGGCGCGGTACGGCTCGGAGCTGGTGCTGTTCGGCAACATCGATGTCCGCGCCCTGGCCGCCGGACCCGACGAGGCGGTGCGCGAGGTGCGCGAGAAGCTGGCGGCGGGGATGCCGGGCGGCGGGTACCTGTTCCACTCCGATCACTCGGTCCCGTCCGACGTGCCGTTGGCCACCTACCAACGGGTCCTGGACACGGTTCGGCGGCACGGATCATACTGAGCCGACGGGCGGGTCGTCCGCGGCGAGGCAGCCATGCGTCCCCAACCGATGATCGCCGTGACCGACGTGGAGGCCAGCAGCTTGTGGTACCAGAGTCTGCTGGGCTGCCGCAGCGGCCACGGCGGGCCTGAGTACGAGCGGCTGGTCAGCGATGACGGGCTGATTCTCCAACTGCACCACTTCGAGGTCGAGGACCATCACGGCCGCATCGGCGATCCCGAGGACCGGCCGTACGGCAACGGCGTGCTGCTGTGGTTCGAGCTGGACGACTTCGACGCGGCCGTCGAGCGGGCCACGGCGCTCGCCGCCGAGGTGGTCCTGCCGCGCCACCGCAACCCGCCGTCCGGCGACGGAGGACCCAATCACTGGGAGCTGTGGCTGCGCGACCCGGACGGCTACACGGTCGTCTTGGCCAGCCCGGACGGCTCCGCGGGTGCCGTCGGCGAAGCGGACTGAGGCCGGCCCTGATCCTACCATCGCAACTACCTTCGGCCCTCGGCGCGGCGCGCCGACCTGCCCAGGGGCGTTGCCCCTGGCTACGATAGGCCGGGCCTTCGGCCCTCGGCGCGGGCGCCGGAGGAGTCCGCCGGCCTCCGGCACGGGCCGTGGGAGACCTGGAAGTGCCGGCCGGCGTGTCATTGTCCCCCGTCTTGTTGGCCTCTCCCCGCGTCGGCGTGGGAGAGGGGTTGGGGGTGAGGGGCCGCGCAGGTGATCCGCCCCGCCGTGAGCAACTGATTCTCGGTAGCGCGGAGCGATCCGATGAAGGTCCGGGCAATCGTCGCGACGCTGGTCCTCGGCGCCGCGCCGGGGTGGGCGCAGGTGGCCGAGGTCAGCCCCGCCGGAGCGCTGAGGTTGAGTTATGGCGGCGTGCCGATCATCACCAGCGAGTCGCTGCTGTTGATGGACGCGGACTGGCACCAGGTCGATGCGCCGCTGCGCGCGAAACCGGTCATCGAGCGGGGGACGGAGCAGGTCACCGCGCGGTTCGAGTCGCCGCTCGGCACGGTGGCGCGCACGGTGCGGAACCTGCCCGACGGCGTGCGGGTGGAGTGGGACATCGACCTCAAACCCGCCGAGAAGGGCAAGTACGTCGAATTGTGCCTGGGCATCCCGGCGGCGGTGCTGGCCGACCGGCCTCAAACCGAGCGCGGCATGGGCGCCCACGCCAGCGCCGAGAGTCTGGCGCTGTCCTCGTTCTTGGGCGAGTTCGTCTGCGACGTGCGCGGGTCGAGCCATTCCTGGAACCTGGACGATCTCCGCCGGGTGGAGTGGTCGAAGGCCTTCCGGCTGCGCTTCGCTCCGCCCTACAGCGCCGCCGAGGGGCTGCGGGCCGTGGCCGTGCTGGCGCTGAAGGCCAAGCCGACGGAGTCGGCGGCGTTCGTCAAGCTGGACGTGGCCGCGGCCGGCAACCGGGCCCTGGCCGATGAGACGGCCGACGACGGCGCCGGCGGCTGGACCGATCAGGGCGCCAACGATCTGCGGGTCTACCGGCCCGGCACGGAGGCGTACCTGGGCGTGCCGCTGACCGTCGGCGAGAAGGTAGCCTTGCTGCGCGGGGAGCCGCGGCCGGCCTTTCCTCAGGCGGCCGGCCCCATCCCGGTCGGCTGCCGGGCCGAGCGGCTCTATCTCCTGCACACCGCGGCCTGGTCGAGCACCTTCCGCCAGCCCATCGCCGAATACCTGGTGCGCTACCAGGATGGCACCACCTTGGCCGTGCCGGTCCGGCAAGGGGTCGAGGTCAACGACTGGTGGGGCGCGGTCGAGCCGCTGGAAGCGCGGCTGGCCTGGACCGGCGACAACGGCCAGGCGACGGTCGGGCTGTACCTCCAGTGCTGGCGCAACCCGCGACCGGAGGCGTCGGTCGAGTCGCTCACCGTCCGGTCGAAGGAGACCGCCGCGGTGCCCATTCTGCTGGCCGCCACGGCGCTGGTGGCGGAGAAGCTGTCGCCTGAGCAGCTCCAGCTCCTCGACACCGCCTGGGCGGAACGGAAGGAGCCGAAGGTGGACACCTCGACCTGGTTCCCCTGCCCCATCGCCTGGAACGACGGCATCGTCGCCGGCAGCGCGCTGGACCTGTCGGGTCTGAACGACCCGCCGGCCGGCAAGCACGGGTTCCTGACCTGCCGGGATGGCCGGTTCGCCTTCCAGCGCGGCGGGCCAGTCCGCTTCTGGGGCACCAACGCCGCCTTGCACGGCCCGTTCCCGGCCAAGGACGACGCGCCGGGAATCGCAAGGTGCCTGGCCCGGCAGGGCGTCAACCTGGTCCGGCTGCACCTCTACGCGGTCTACGAGGACACCCTGATCGCGCCGGACGGGTCGCTCAACCCCGACGCCCTGGACCGGTTCGAGTTCTTCATCGCGCAGCTCAAGGAGAACGGGGTCTACACCTACATGGACCTCAACGACGGGATGTTCTACGACCGGCTGGCCGGCCGCAAGCTGCCGGCCGGCAACAACGAGCTCAAGTTCGTCTCGCTGTTCGACCCAGAGTTGATCGAGGCCCAGCAGAAGCTGGCCAGGATGTTGTTCGGCCACCTGAACCCCTACACCAAGCTGCGAATGTGCGACGACCCGGCCGTGGCGCTGTACGAGATCACCAACGAGAACTCGCTGACCATGGGCTGGGGCGAGCTGCGCAAACGCTGCCCTGAGCCCTACTACACCGCTCTCCGCGGGAGGTGGGCGGCGTGGCTGAAGGAGCAGGGCAAGCCGGACCGTGACCTGCCGATCAACCTCGGCGAGCACGGCGGCGACGCCGATTCGCTGCGTTTCGCGGCCGAGCTGCAGCGACGGTACCTGGAGACGATGCGCGACTATCTGCGTGACCTCGGCGTCAAGGCGCCGATCTGCGGGACCAACATCACCTTCACCCCCGCCGATCTCTGGGCCAGCCAGGGCATGGACTACACCAACGACCACGCCTATGCCGATCACCCCAACGTCCGGGTCCGGCCGATGACCTACCACAACCGGCCGACGGTCTCCTCGGCGGCCTGGTCGCTGCCGATGATTCCCTCCTTCGCCCGCGCCGACCTGGCCGGCAAGCCGGTGGTGGCCAGCGAGTGGAACTACTGCCATCCCAACGACTACCGCTGCGAGGGGCTGCCCTTGATGGCCGCCCACGCCGCCTACCAGGACTGGGACGGGCTGCTCTTCTACTGCGCCACCGGTTCGTTCGACGGCGGGCGGTGGCAGCGCTTCCACGACAATCCCGGCATCCTGGTCCACTCGCAACAGACCGACCCGGCCACCTGGGGCTTGTCGCAGCTCTGCGGTCTGCTCTACCGCCGCGGCGACGTGCGGCCGGCCGAACGCGTCATCCGCCTGCGCTACGGGCCGGAGCAGCTCTGGTCAGGCCGCTCCGCGCTGGCGACGCTGCCGTTCCTGCCCGCCCTGGCGCGGGTCGAGACGGAGTTGGTCACCGAGCCGGCGACCTGGCCGATGGCCGAGGTGCCGGCCACGCCCGCCGAGGCCTATGCCGACGCCTGCCGGCGGCTGGGGAGTCAGGGCGGCCCGTCGCTGGTGGTCAGCGACACCGGCGAGCTGCGCCGCGACACGGCCGCCGGCCTGCTCACCGTCGACACGCCCCGGACGCAGTTGGCGACCGGGTTCCTGAGCAAGCTCGACGCAGTCCGGCTCGGCCGGTTGACCATCCGCTGCGCCACCCGGTTCGCGACCATCGGGCTGACCAGCCTGGACGGCCAGCCGCTGGAGCGGTCCGGGCGGATGCTCCTGGTGGCGGTGGCCAACGCCCGGAACACCGGGCAGGTGGCGGAGGCCGGCCGGCTGGAAAGCGGCGGCCAGGCCCCGGTTCTGGCCGAGCCGGTGACGGCCACCGTCAGCCTCCAGGCCGACGCGCCGAGACGCCTGCGCGTGCTGGCCCTCGACACCTTGACCGGCCAGCCGACGGGTCCAGTGCCGGTCAGCGCCGAAGGCGAGTCCCTGACGCTCGCCCTGCCCACCGAGCCGCGGTCCATCTACTACGAGCTGACCCGCTCCGCGCCGTGAATCAGTTGGTCTGCGCCAAGGCGCGGATCAGGCGTTCGCGGTGGGCGTGCAGATCGTCGGGCGCGACGCTGTACTGGACCGCGTCCTTGACGAACGAATCGTCCCAGGAGAGGGCGGCCTGGAGCACCTGCCGCCGCGGGTCGGCCGGCTTCAAGGCGGCCAGCCGCTCGGCCGCCAGGGCGAGCAGATCGTAGTCCTCGATGCCGTCGCGGAAGGCCTCCAGCCGGAGCGAGGAAAGGGGTCCGCTCTCGCCGGGATAGACGTAGTTGGCGCTGGAATTGGGCGTCACGCCGTCGAGGTAGGGGTCCCAGTTGTTGAACAGCGCCAGCTTGACCGGCTCGCGGTTGGTCTTCCACTCGGCCCTGGGCACCTTCGGCGCGCCCTCGCCGCGCCAGCGGTTGAGGCACCAGATGAGGAACCCGTCGGCGCCGACCCGCCAGGTCATCCATGGGATCAGCCGGCTCCGGACCAGGTGCTGCTCGACGTTCCAGGTGGTCGTGTACCACCACACCCGGGTCCCCCGCGCCCGCGCCTGGGCGGCCCGCTCGGGGTTGTAGCGCGACATCTCCGGCATGAAGTTGTCCACCTTGCCGGTCAAGCCGGTGTCCAGGCCGTAGCTGTAGTCGTAGGCGGTGGTGATGGTCTGCAGGCCGTAGTCCCGCTTGAACCGGGCGAAGGTCTCGCCGACCGCCGGAAACAGCTCCTTGGGCCGCTCGTCGAAGCCGTACAGGAGCCCCTTGTCCAGCCACCCACGCTCCTTCAGCCGCGGCACCCACTCGTCGAGCAGCCGCCGCGCCGCCTGGTCGACGTTCGGCTTCAGCCACGGTGGCTCGGTCAGGCCGGCGGTCGGGTCCAAGGTGCAGACCAGGATCAGGTTCTGCCCGCGCGCCATGCCGCGGCAGATCTCGTCCCAGGTGAACTCCTGGTTGCCGTACATCGAGGCCAGCGCGAGCCGGCGGTCGAGCAGGAAGTCCAGGAACTTCGCCCGCAGCTCCGGCGTCCAGCGGTCGCCGTAGAACTCGCGGCACCAGCCGTCGTGAAAGCTGAGGATGTTCTTGAAATGCCAGGTCTCCGGCAGCGCGACATCCGCCACCTCGACCTCGATCGCCAGCTCCCGCGGCGGCGCGCCGTCCGACCGCACGGTCACCGGGCAGACATAGCTCCCCGGCGCCGCCGAGCGGGGCACGGCGACGCTGACCCAGACCGGCTGGCTGTCGCCGGCGGCCACGTCGAAGCCGTGGTTCGGCAGCAGGATCTCGGGGCACCAGACCGGCTCCGTGACCTCCAGCGGGTAGAACGTGGAAAGGTCCGGCCGGGTCACCTGGACCGCGGCGATGGGGCTGATGGTGACCTGCTCCGCCGCGATCCGACCGGCCTCCGAGCGCAGCTCGCCGGCCTCGATCCGGACCGCGCGCAGCCCCCGCTGGGGCGCCGCGACCACCAGTTGGGCGGCGGCCACCTCGCCCCGGACGGCCAGCACCCGCCACCGGCGCGCCGGGTGGAAGCTGGTCGCCACCTGGCGCGGCCAGACCCGCGTGACGTCGTCCTGCCAGCCGAGCAGACAGTCGGGCGCCACCTGGCCGGTCACCCGCCCCCACTCGGCGGTCAGCCGGGCCAGACCCAGCTCGCGTTCGACGCCCCGGTAGTAGGCCAGGATAGCGGTCCACTCGTCGGCCATGGCGCGGCGGTCCGCCTCCTCGACCAGCTTGCCCCGTAACGGCCGGACCCGCTCCAGCAGCGCGTTGCCCCGCCTGGCCCAGTCCGCCGCCTCGGCCGAGCGGACCCGCTCCCCCAGCGCCTTCCCGCCCTCCGGCGTCGCGGCCCAGGCCAACCGTTCGATCATCTCCGGCAGCCGCCCCGTGACCACCTCGTCCAGGTCGTCGTCGAGCGACAGGTCATCGAACCAGACCGTGCCGCCGGCGCCCTCGCGGTTGGACAGGAACACCGCCATCTGCGTCGCCGCGCCCGGCGCCTGCGACCAGTAGGTCAACTCGGTCCAGTCCCGCGTGGCGCCGGTCGGCGCGTCGGGCTGCATCATCGGCGAGCTGACCCAGCCGGTGGCGTCGCGGTAGCGCACGGCCAGACCGACCTGCCCCTGCGCGTCGCGGGTCTTGACCCACACGCGCAGCCGGTGGCGCAGACCGGGCAGGCAGGTGACCCCGGCCAGTTGCCACAGCGCCGTCTGTGGGCCGCGGCTGTCGATCCGCACCGAGGCCCGGCCGGTGTGCGCCACCGTCCGGTCCCAGGCGAACTCGGCGCTGGTGCCGGGCGAGGTGTAGGTCGAGTACCCGCGCGGCAGCTCGGGACGCGCCGGATCGGCCTCCTCGAAGCTGCCGTTGGGCACGGCCACCGGGAACGCCGCGACCGGTCCGACGGCGCACAGCGCCAAGCTGATGATGGTCGTCCGGCCGGCACGCATGGGCGTCCTCCCCGCCCGTACGGGCGATGGCGATGCTTACCGGCTCAGTAGACGCCTTCCTCCCAGGCCGTCTCGTACATCGCCAGGATGTTCTCGACCGGGCTGACCGCCTGGAGATTGTGGCACGGCGCCAGGATATACCCGCCGCCGCGGCCGAGGGTGGTCAGACACTTGCGGGTCTCGGCGATGACCTCGTCGACGGTGCCGAAGGGCAGCACCTCCTGGTTGTCGATCCCGCCGTGGAAGGCCAGCCGGTCGCCATAGGTGTCCTTCAGCCAGTCCAGATCCGCCGGTCCGCAGCGGTACTGGACCGGGTTGATCACCGCCACGCCGATGTCCAGCAGCCGCGGGATCAGCTCCCACATCGCCCCGTCGTCGTGATGGAAGATGCGCACGCCGTGGTGGCGCATCAGCTCGGCCAGCCTCCGGTACGGCTCGGCGAAGAACTCGTCGTACATCGCCAGCGAAATCATCAGGCCGGTCTGCATCCCGAAGTCGTCGGTCAACTGGCCGATGTCGATCAGCCCGCCGGCCGCCTCGTAGAGCCGCTCGGCGCAGCCGTAGTAGAAGTCCGTCAGGCGCCCGATCAGGGCGTGGGCCAGCTCCGGCCGGAGGGCCAGATCCTCCAGCGACTTTTCCAGCCCGCGGAGCTTGTTGTGGAAGAAGAACGGGGTCCAGTACCCGGCCATGACCGGCAGGTCGCGGTGCGCCTCGCACTGGGCGCGGACCGTCGACCAGTCGAACCAGTCCGGGGTGGGCCAGTCGTAGCGGTCCAGGTCCGCGACGGTCTCGGCGTAGTCCAGCGGGTAGACCACCTGCTCCCAGTAGGTGCCGGTGCCGTAGTCCTTGCGCTGGTAGCGCATCCCCCAGTAGTCGGCCAGCCATCCTTCCGGCTGCGGCTGGACCGGCGGCCCGACGTAGGCCGGCCCGACGCTGTGGAACCCGTCGAGGTGCAGGTGCCGCTTGAGGTCGGCGAGGCTGTCGGTGCCGAAGTGCCGCTTGAGTTTGTCCCAGACTTCGGGAGTGGCCCAGATATCCAGCGGCACCCGGTCCGGCCGGCCGCCGTCGATGGCCGTCAACATCCGCTCGCGAGGCGTCATGGCGCACTCCCTCCGGTCAGCCCCGAAACGCCTCGGCCACCTCGACCACCGCCATGAAGCCGCGCGCGCCGCGCTCGGTGAACGTTCCGGAGGCAGTGCCGCCGAGGACGAAGCCGGTCGGCCCGGCGGCCGCCAGCCGCTCGGCCGCCAGCGCCCGCAGCTCGTCGTGGGGAAGCTGCTCGTACTGTTCCATGTCGTCGATGTTCCCGACCACGCAGATCTTCCCCAGCACCGCCTTGGTCCAGCGCAGGTCGCAGTCGCCGAACGGGGGCGCCTCGAACGGATCCATGGCGTCCATGCCGACCGCCCGGAACTGCTCCAGGTAGCGCATCACCGGCCCGTGGTTGTGGTAGTACGAGATGGCTCCATAACGCCGCATCAGGGCGCACATCTCGCGATCCTGTTCGAGACACAAGGCGTCGAACCCGGCCGGCCCGAGCTGGGTGGTGGCGTACTCGCCGCCGACGATCCGGAAGGCCTTGATCCCGGCCCGGCAGAGCTTCTCGACCTGGGCCATCAGCCGCTCCTGGGCGACGTTGTTGAGCGTGATCAGCTCATCCCGGGCGTCGGCCCAGCAGAGACACAGATCCTCGGGGCTGAACAGCCGGGCCGGCCAGCAGATGGCGTTGCCGACGCCGGCCATGACCAGCGCCCGCTCGCCGGCGCGCTCGACCCACTCGACGTAGCGCGACGGGTCGATCTCCGGCGCGGTGTACGGCACCGACAGCACCTTCTCGATGTCGTCAGGCGACTTGCAGGCGAACTCGACCTGGGCCGAGGTGATCTCGGTCTTGGCCCAGGCCCGGACCAGATCGCCCTTGGGCGTGTGGATCACCGCTTCGCTGCGATTGCCCACGGTGCGCGAGGTCGCCTCGACGCTGGTCCCCCAGCAGACGTCGCCCCCGTCGGCGCCGACGCAGACGATCATGTCGAGCCGCTGAAGCATCTCCTCGGCCAGCTCGCCGTTCGGGTCGACCTTGCCCCAGCCGAAGGGGCTGACCGGCACACGATCGGGGGTGCCGCCCTGCAAGGCGGTCAGCAGGCGCTCACGCGAAGTCACCACCGGTCTCCATGACACGACCGGACGGCGATTCGCGCCGCGCCGCCGAATCCTGCCAAGTCCGACAGGTGCAACGACCGGCCTACAGGATCCCCTGCCCGAGCATCTCCTCGTACGCCCGCTTGGCCGCGGCGTAGTCCTCGGCCTCGGTCCCCGCGTCGGCGCGGAGCGGGCGGTTGTGGGCCTCGATCTCCCGCACGTGCTCGCGGATGTGGTCGATGGTTTCGAACGGGATGCTCAGGAACGCGTCGGCCACCGCCCCGTCGAATTGCGAGCCGCGGCAGTCCTCGATCTCCTGTCGTGCCGTCTCGAATGGCAGCGCCTTGCGGTAGACCCGGTCGGAGGTCATCGCGTCGAAGGTGTCGACCACCGCGAAGATCCTGGCGCCCAGCGGGATCTTGTCGCCGGCCAGGCCGAACAGGTAGCCCTGTCCGTCATACCGCTCGTGGTGAAACAGCGGGATCACCGCGGCCTGCTCGAGGAAGCTGATCCCCTTCAGGATGCGGTACCCGATGATGGTGTGCCGCCGCATGATGGAGAACTCCTCCTCGGTCAGCTTGCCCGGCTTGCGGAGGATGGCGTCGGGGATGCCGATCTTCCCGATGTCGTGCAGCAGCGAGCCCTGGTAGATGACCTGCAGCTCCGCTTCGGTCATGCCCAGGATGGCCGCCGTCTCCTTGGCGTACAGCGCCACCCGCTGGGAGTGACCGCCGGTCTCGTTGTCGCGCGCGTCGAGGGCGGTGACCAGCGAGTCGATGGTGAACAGGTAGGAGCGCTCGAGCGACTCGTAGAGCAGGGCGTTGGCAATGGCCGCCGCGGCGTCGTCGGCGAACAACGAGGCCGACTTGAGGTCGTTGTGGTCGAAATCGTGGCCGTCGATGCGGTTGAGGAGCTGCATCACCCCCACCACCTCGTCGCGGTGGCGCATCGGGACGCACAGCATGTTCTTGGTGGTGAACTGGATGCGGTGACTGATCTCGGCCCCGACGCCGCGGGTGAAGCGCTCGTCCTGGTCACAGTCGTTGATCACCTGGGGCTCGCCGGTGCGCGCCACCAGCCCCGCCACACCCTTGTCGAGTCGGTGCGAGAGCTCGTCCTTGTGGGCCATCAACTCGGGCGCGCGGGGGCCCAGGGCGACCTCGAAGCGCAGGCTGCCGTCGCGGTTGCGGAGCAGTACGCTGCCGGCCTCGGCCTTGACCACGTCGCCGGCCATGCGCACGATGGCCTCCAAGACTCGCGCCAGCTCCAGCGACGAGTTCAGCCAGCGGCCGGCCTCTTGGAGCGCGTAGACCATCCGCGTGACGCGCTGCTGCTGCTCCAGCAGGCGCACGTTGGCCAGCAACTGCCCGATCTGGCTGCCGATGGCGGCCAGGTAGCTGGCGTCCTCCGGCGTGTACTCGCCGTCGGTGCGATTCATCAGCTCAATCGCGCCGATGACCCCGGCCCGAGCGGCCAGCGGCACGCACAGCACCGAGCGGGTGACGAACCCGGTGCGCTCGTCGACCCACGGCGCGAAGCGGGCATCCAGCGTCACATCGTTGACCACGGCCGGCATGTTCTCGGCCACGACCCAGCCGACCAGACCATCGCCGACTTCGACGCGCAGGCCCTCCAACCCCTTCCGGTCGGTCCCGCGACTGACCGCGAAGACCAGGTCGCCGTCGTCCGGGTCAACCAGAAAGAAGGTCGCCGCCTCGGACGGCACGGCCTGCAGCACCAGCTCGATCAGGACTTCCAGCACCGTGTCCAGCGGCCCGCCGCTGGCAATGGCGAGTCCGATGGCCTCGAGCACCTTGAGCTTGGCGTCGACGTGGCACCGGTCCGTCTCCGCGTGGCTCAACGCCGTCGCCGAGCGCTCTCGAACCCCGACCTGCTTGCCGACCATGAATCCCTCCCCAACGTGGCGCAGGCATTCAGCCGCCCGAAGTGGCCCGCCCCGTCGATTATCGCTGGCGGCCCACCGCTTGTCCAGTACGCCTCGCCTCGTCGGGCGCGAAGGTGGACGTGTGGCGACATGCCGCGGCCGGGCGGGCGAGGCGCATCGCCAGACTTCCAGCCGCCCACCCGTCGCACGGGAACGTGATTGTCCGAACCGGCGGCAGGGGAATATGATGACGCGATGACTTCGCGCGGTCCAAGGAGGCCTGGTCGAACGGCCGGGTGGCGGCTGGTGTTGAGCGCCGACAATCCCTTCTGGCGGCGCGATCTGCGGCGGACCGGGCGGCGCGGGGACCCGACCGGGTGGTGGCCGGCGCTGGCCTTCGTCGGCGGGGCGCTGGGCATCTGGTTCGGACTGGGGCCGAACCTCGAGCCGTGGTCGGCCTATTTCGACGCCTGGGATCTGCTGCTGGGCTACCACGCCGGCCTGGTGGCGCTGGCGGTGGGCGTGCCGGCCTGGCGGATGCTGGTCGACCTGCGCCACGAGGGCAACGTCACCGCCCTGCGGCTGGCCACCTTGCGCCCGCTCGAAGCCGTCGCCGCGCTGGCGCTCCACGCGGTGGGCGCCGGGGTGCGCGCCGTGCTGGTCGGCCTGCCGGTCTACCTCGCCTTGTCCCTGCTCCCTGGACCGGCCGCGCCGCCGGCGGCGGGGGTGCTGGGCGTGCTGGCGCTGGTCCTGGTCTACGCCCTGTTCCTGGCGGCCAGCGGCGGCGCCGCGTCGACCCGCTCGCGGCAGGCCACGGTCGACGACTGGACCGATTTCATCTTCAACGTCCGCACCCTGGCCGCGGTGTTCCTCAACCCGGCCTGGGTGTTTCTGGTGGTCCTGACCGTCCTCCGCCGAGGCGCGGACCTGGCGGTGTTCGCCGGCGCCGCGCGCGACTGGTTCGGCCACCCGCTCTCGCCGCTGCTTCTGGCCCTGCCCGTCGGGCTGTGGGCCTGGCGGCAACTGGCGGGGCTGGCCGGCGAGATCTACGACGAGAGCCCGCCGCTGGCCTGGCGGGTGGTGGCCGGTTGGGCCGCCGCGTACGTGACGATGGCGCTGCTGGTGGTCGGCTTCTGCTGGGGCCACGGCTTCGAGGACCACGCCCTGGCGGTGTGGTGGGAGATGGCGCCGACGCAGCGCGACGGGGCGCGGCTGTTGCTCGCCCTGCTGCTGCTCGCGGCCGTGCCGCTGCCGATGTTCGCGGTTCATGCCGAGGCGCTGGCCAGCCGGCTGCGCACGGTCAACGCCGAGCGCGACCAGCCCCTGCCCGGGCCGTCCGCGCTGGTCCGCGCCCTGGCCGCCGGCACCGTCGCGACGCTGGTGCCGTGGGTGGTCTACTTCGCCTGCCTGGCGATGGGCGGGTGGAGCTGGCGGACCGCCGGGGTGGGCTTCCTGGCGCGCTCCGCCCAACTGTGGCTGGCCGCCTCGACCGCCTCGGGGGCGTACCTGATCCTGCTCATGCTGACCGTGAGGCTGCCGCGCACGACGCGCGAGCTGGCCGCCCTGGCGGTGGCGCTGCCGCCGCTGGCCGGCCCGTTCGTGATGAACAGCTCGGCCGCGGCGGCGCGCTGGCTGGCCGGCCTGTCGCCGTTCACCGCGCTGCTCTGGCTGCCGCCCGACGCGGCCAGCGGGAGCGGCATGACCGGCGGCATGAACCTGCCCTTGCCCTGGCCGCAAGTGGTCGCGGTGCAGGTCACCGCGGCGCTGGTGCTGTCCCTGATCGCGGCCCGGTTCCTGCTCCGCGGCGGCGCGCGGCCGGCGCCGGTGGCCGTCGGCCGGCGGTGGTCGGCGGGCGAGCGGAACCCGATCCTGGCCGCCGACATCCTGCTCCTCCGCCGTCGCGGCTGGCTGCTGTCGCCGATGGTCATGGCGGTCATGCCGGCCCTCGCGCTGGCCTACGTCCGGCTCCATGACGCCTTGCTGCGGACCGTCACCGACGTCTGCGGGCTGGTGCTGTGGCACGGGATCATCGCCGATACCGGCCAGCCGCTGCAGCACGTCATGCCCATCGTGGTCGGGACCATCGCGGCGCAGTTGGTGCTCCATCCCGCCGGCCTGGCCGGGGTGCGCTCGTTCCACCGCGATCACGAGGCCGGGCGGCTGGACCCGCTGTGGCTGACGCCCACCGCCACGCGGACCATCGTCCTGGGCCGGTACCTGGGTGTGACCACCCCGTTCGCCCTCTTTCTGGTGGTCTTCGCCGGGCCACTGGTCGGGCTCGGGGTGTGGCTCGGCAGGCCGCTGTTGGGCGTGGCCGGCTGGCTCCACTGGCTGGCCCTGACGGCGGCGGTGCCGGCCCTGGTGCTGGCCGCCACCACCCGCGGCGACCGGCCAGGGCAAGGCTGGGCGGCGCTCCTGGCGGTGGTCTTGCTGGAGGCCGGGCGGATGGGCCTGTCGGCGGCCCTGCCGGCCGAGTGGCCGGTGGACCGGACGGTGCTGGTCGCTCACCTGGCGTTCGTCGTGGCGGCCCTGGGCGCGACCTGGCTGGCGCTCCGCCAGACCGAGCTGCGACTGCGCCTGCTGCGGGCCGGAGACCGGCCATGATGCGCCGGCCCGGGCGAGATCTGGCGCGGCTGTCGAAGCGGCTGGCAACGCTGGCCCGCCGGCCCCGCGGGGCGCCGCTGGTGTCCAGCCTGGAGGACCAGGTCGCGGCGATGCTCGACGCCCTGGGCGCGCCGTATGTCCGACAGCACTTCCTGGCCGGCGTGGCGGTGGACTTCCTGCTGCCCGAGCACCGGCTGGTGATCGAGTGCCAAGGGACCTGGTACCACGGTGATCCGGCGCGCTATCGGCGCGACGAGCTGACCTGGGCGCAGCGGCGCAAGCGCCGGCAAGACGCGGCCCTGCAGCGGCTCTGCCGGCGGGCCGGGCTGCGCTGGGTGGAGGTCTGGGAGGAGGACCTGCGGCGCCGGCCCGAATCGATTCGCCAACGGCTGCGGTCGCTGCTGGCCGGCGACCCGGAGAGCACCATGGCCGAGCGCATCTGCCGGCACACCACGCCCGAGGGGATCGAGCTGGCCGTTCACCACGGTGATCTGACGGCCGAGGACGTGGACGCCATCGTCAACGCCGCCAACGGGCACCTGTCCCACGGCGGCGGCGTGGCCGGGGCCATCGTCCGGCGCGGCGGACAGGTCATTCAGGAGGCCAGCGACGCCTACGTCCGCCAACACGGCCCGCTGGCCACCGGCGCGGTGGCGCTGACCGAGTCGGGGTCGCTCCCCTGCCGGGCGGTGATTCACGCGGTCGGGCCGGTCTGGCACCGTGGCGAGGTGGAGCCGGACCAGCTCCGTCAGGCGGTCCGGTCGAGTCTCGAGTTGGCCGACCGCGAGGGGTACCGGTCGCTGGCCATGCCGGCGATCAGCTCGGGCATCTTCGGTTTCCCCAAGCCGCTCTGCGCCGAGATCCTGATCGACACCGCGCTGGCCTTCGCCGTGGCGCATCCGGACACGCCGCTGCGCGAGATCCGCTTCACCAACTTCGACCAGCCGACGGTGGAGGTGTTCGTGGCCGCGTTCGAGCACCGGTTCGGCGAGTCGCTCGAACGGGGTTGAGGTCGGTCAACGAACGGGGCCGAGTCGTCGGACTCGGCCCCGCCACGACTAGACGACCGCGCCGCCTACTCCTCGAAGTAGCTGGCGTTCATCTCGATGTAGCTTTGCCATTCCTCGGGGACGTCGACGTCCTCGAAGATGGCGTCGACCGGACACTCGGGCTCGCAGGCCCCGCAGTCGATGCACTCGTCGGGGTGGATCAGCAGCATCCGGTGCTCGGGCGCTTCGTAAATGCAGTCGACCGGGCAAACGTCGACGCAGGCCTTGTCCATGACGTCGACACAAGGCTCACAGATCACGTACGGCATTGCCAGCCTCCTCCGTTGTCTATGCCTCGGCCGGAGTGACGCCGGCCGTCTGAGAGAATAAGGCATCCGGCCCACACCGACACAAGGTAGCCGGCAAGAATCCGCGACTCTCGTCACGCTGATAATGATTATCATCTCCAACTGTGGACGCGACTGGCGAAGCGTGGCAGAATGCGGGGCGCGCTGGAACGGAGGACGGGCGGTGGCGCAGGCGGCCGACGATCGGCGCGGGGTGATGGTCCTGACCCGAACCGCGGTCCGGGTCGATGGCCGGTGCCTGTGCGATCTCGCCGCGGCGGGGGACTTGCCGCGGCTGGCGACCCTCTCGCGCGAGGCTCGGGCAGCGGTTCCGCTGGCCTGGCGGTACCCCCTGCTGCTGCACCCCACGTCAACCGTGGACGGGCTGCTCGCCGCCCGCCGCCGCGAGCCGCTGGAGGGGACCGCCGCGCAGTTGGCCGAGGCGCTGGCGTCGGGCACCGGGGCCGGGCTGGCCAACCTCTGCCGCGCCTGGGACAGCCTGTTCCGCCGCCACGCGGCGCGGGTCGGGCACCGCTTCGATCTCCATGCCGACTACCTGGCCTCGGCCCGGGAGTTCGTCCTGACGGCCATCCGCGCCGTGCCGTCGGCGCTGCCGCCGCGCTCGTCGGAGCCCGGCGCCGCCGGGCAGTGGCTGGACATCTACTCGGGCACGATGCGCACCGGGGCCATGCGGTACGCCGACCGGGAGCTATACCGGTTGACCCGGCAGATGGTCCGCGAGGGGGTGCTGACCTGGCGCGACGAGCGCGGGCGGGTGGTCGAGCATCCCTCGCTGCGGACCCAGGAGGACGATCCGGCGCCGCTGGTGGCCGAGCGCGAGTTCCGCCGCGAGGTCCGTGCCTTCGTCGTCCGGTTCGGTCCGAGGCTCCTCGGCCGGCGCGTCTGGGAGCGGTTCCGGCTGCACTTCTTCGAGGGCTGGAGCCAGGCCGACATCGCCGCCCACCACGGCGTCACCCAACAGGCGGTCAGCGAGTCCCTGGCCACGGCCGCGGTCCGACTCCGCCAGGCGATGACCGAGCACCGGCACTGAGTGAAGCGTAAGCGCCGGCGATAGGCGTCGCGGCGCAGACCGACCCAGGTGACGGTCAGCACTTGTTGGCGGCGGTCGATGCTGTAGATGACCCGGTAGTCCTCTCCCACCTTGCACTGGTACGACACCGGGCGATGCGTGCCCTTGACCTTCACCACGCCGCGTCCCAGCGGACCGTCGGCGACTTGCTCAAGGCGTCTGACGACCTGTGCCCGAACGTCCTGCGACAGGTCGTCGAACTGCCGTTCCGCGGCCGACGAGAATCCTACCTGGTAGGCCACCAGATCACCGCCTAGAGCCCGTAGCGCGCTTTCAGTTCTTCCAGCGACACGGTCTTGCGCCCGGCCGCCTCGTGTTCGGCCCAGGCAGCCAGAGCCGTCTCGCGCAGCGCTTCCTCTTCTTCGCTGTCCATCTCCTCCAACCGCTCCAGATCTACAGCCGGGACCACGGCGACCGTGTCCTTGCCCAGGCGAACGGTGACGCGTTCGCCGGCCACAGCCTTGGCGAAGACGGCTTCCCAATCGACGGCTTCGGTGGCGCGGGCCATCGCTGGCTCCTCCGCCCGTTCCGGGCGGTTGATGGGATTCTCGGCGCTCCGGCCCACGGAGTCAAGGCGCGCCGCGGCTTGACAGTCGTTCGGCGGGACCGGACAATGCCGGCGTGATCACTGGCTCCATCACCTGCCGCGACCTGCTCGCGGAAGCCGAAGGCCGCTTGGCGCGGGCCGGCGTCGAGGAGGCGCGGCTCGACGCCGAGCTGCTGCTGGCCGAGCTGCTGGGGCTGTCGCGGACCATGCTCCGGATGCGCCAGGCCGAGACCCTCGCGGCCGACGGGCGCGGCCGGTACGAGGCGCTGCTCGCCCGGCGCGAGCGGCGGGAGCCGCTGGCCTACATCGTCGGCCGCCAGGAGTTCATGGGCCTGCCGTTCGTCGTCGACCGCCGGGTGCTCATCCCCCGGTGGGACACCGAACCGCTGGTCGAGCGCGCCGTGGTCCTGCTGCGCGAGGCGCCGGACCGGCCACAGGTGGCCGACATCGGCGTCGGCAGCGGCGCCATCGCGGTGTCGGTGGCCCACCTCGTCCCGCGGGCGCTGGTCCTGGGCACGGACTGCGATGCGGACGCCCTGGCGCTGGCCGCCGACAACTGCCGAGCCAACAACGTCGCGGAGCGGGTCGAGCTGTTCCCCGGCGAGCTGGCCGAGCCGCTGCTGGCCGCCGGCTGGGCCGGCCGGCTGGCGGCGGTGCTGAGCAACCCGCCCTACATCCCCACCGAGGTCCTCGCCGGCCTACAGCCGGAGGTCTTGCAGGAGCCGCGACTGGCGCTCGACGGCGGGCCGGATGGGCTGGACGTCATTCGCCGGCTGGCGCCGATGGCCGCCGCGCTGCTGGCGCCGGGCGGATTTGCGTTGCTCGAGTGTGGGTCCGACCAGGCCGCGGCGGTGGCGGAGTTGTTGACCGGCGCCGGGCTGACCGGACCGGAAACGGTGCTCGACCTGGCCGGCCGTGACCGTGGCGTGCTGGCCTGGAAGCCGGCCCGATGAGCGCGGTGGTCGACGCCCGGCAGGGGCTGGCGGACGACGATCTGGAGCGGATTGCGGGGGTGCTGGCCGGCGGCGGGCTGGTGCTCCTGCCGACCGAGACCGTGTACGGCGTGGCGGCCTCGGTGGCGCGGCCTGAGGCGGTCGGGCGGATCAACGAGGTCAAGGAACGGCCGGAGGGAACTCCGCTACAGGTCCTGGTGGCCGACGCCGCCGCGGCCAGGGAGCTCGCGGCCGGCTGGCCGCCGGGCGCGGAGCGGCTGGCGCGACGGTTCTGGCCGGGACCGCTGACGCTGGTGGTGCCGGCGGCGGCCGGCCTGCCGGCGGCGGTGACGGGTCCGGGAGCGACGGTCGGTTTGCGCTGTCCGGATCACGCTCTGGCGCTGCGCATCCTGCGCCGCTGCGGGCCGTTGGCGGCGTCCAGCGCCAATCGTGGCGGGCAGCCGCCGGCGGTCGATCTCCCGGCGGCGCTGGCGGCGCTGGGCGAGCGGGTCGAGTTGGCGGTGGACGGCGGCCCGGCGCCCGGCGGCGTGGCCTCGTCGGTGGTCCGGGTCGGCGGCGCGATGGAGCTGCTCCGCGAGGGCGCGCTGTCGCGAGGTGAGTTGGAGGACGCGATCCGTGAAGGCTGAGCGCTGGCGCACGGGTTGGCTCGGCTCGGGCGAGGCCCGCTGGGAGCGGGTCGCGGCGGTGGTGCTGGTGGTCGTCCTGGCGGCCGGCATGGGCCTGCGGCCCGAGGTGTTGGCCGAGATCGGCCGGGCCGCCGGCGCGGCGGCGATGGCCGAGCGGGCGAGTCGCTGGGGCGGCCGGTCGGCCGACGCGGCCAAGGCGGTCGAGGCCTGGGCGACGGTGGGCCGGTACCGTCCGGGCGACACCAGGTTCCAGGAGAGCGTCGCCTGGCAGCGGCTGCTGGCGCTGCAACTGGCCGGCAACCACGACGCGGCCAACCGGCTGCTGGACTCGCTGAAGGGCGGCGAGGAAGGCTTCCGCGGCAGCCCGGAAGCGGCTCTGGGCAGGGCCTCGCTGCTGCTCCGGCTGGGCCGGACCGAGGAGGCGACGGCGGTGCTGGAGGCCGGCTTGCGCCGCGCCGCCGGGCTCGACGCGACCAGCCTGCGGCTGCGCGGCGCCCTGGCCGCGACCTACGACCAGGCCGGCCGCTGGCCGGAGGCGGAGCAGCTCTACCTGGGCCTGGTCGACCTGGCGCCGAAGGCCGCGCTGCCGCTCAACAACCTGGCCTACCACTACGCCCTGTCCGGCCGGAAGCTGGACCAGGCCGAAGGGCTGGCTCGCCGGGCACTGCGGATTCAGGGCAGTCAGCTTACCGAGCGCCTGCTGGCGCCGCGGGGCTTCGCTGCCGAGCGTGGCACCTGCCTCGACACCCTGGGCTGGGCGCTCTACCGCCAGGGCCGCCTGAGCGACGCGCGGCCGGTCCTCGACCAGGCCGTCGAGCTGACGCGCGACCATCCCGAGGCCGAGATTCTCTACCACCGGGCGCAACTGCACTACGACCAGGGCGAGGAGGCCGAGGCGCTGCGGCTGGTCGAGCAGGCCCTGGCCCTCGATCCCACCCTCGATCCCGCGCGCCGGCTGCGCGAGCTGCTCGACGGGAACTCCACCCCGGCCACGGAGATCGGCTAGGGATCTATCTCAAATCGCCCCTCGCAGCCGCCACCATCGGCGATACCAGAGCAGCGCGCAGGCCAACTGCAGCAGCGCTCGGCAGTTGCACGCCTGCTTCTCCCAGCGCACCAGGATCCCACGCCAGCGGCTCAGGCAAGACAGCGCCCACTCGACCACCCAGCGCCGCGCCGGATACCGCGGCTCGCCGGCGGGGTACAGCTTCTCCAGGCCGATCCGCCTCACATGCGGCTCGTCGTGGTGGGCGGCGATCACTTCCTGGGCCGGCTGCCCGGCGTAGCCCAGGTCGACGCAGAGGCGTTGCGGGGTCGCTTCGCCCGGCTCCGGACGCGGCACCACGACCGCCTCGGGCGTCGCCGCCAAGAGTAGGTGGTCGTTGCGGTTGGCCGGGCCAACCACCACCGCCAACGGTCCGCCCTGGCCGTCGGTCAGGACGCCGCGCTTGCCCCGGTCCGTCGGATTCGGGCCGACCAGATCCCCCCGACCGGGCCTTGCCCAGACTGCAATCGTCGGCCTGCCACTCCCATTGCGCTCCCTGCAGCTCCGCGCACTCGCGCACCAAGACCGCCCAGAGCCGCTCCCAGACGCCTTTCCGCTCCCACCGTTGCCTCGTCCGGTGGACCGAGCTGTCGTCGCCGAACTCGCGCGGGAGATGGTTCCACTGACAGCCGGTACGACCGCGGTAGAGGATCCCGTCGAGCGCCTGGCGTGGGCCGATCCGCCGGCGCCCGGACTGGCACGGCGGGTCCAGCTCGCGCAAGACGTCCTCGATCATCGTCCACAGGTCATCAGGCACGCGCCAGACCGTCAGCAGAACTGTCTCGCACGTCGCCTCGTGCTCGGGCAGATCGCGTCACCTCTGCCCCATGGGACAACCCGCCGAGGCAGAGGACTCTTGGATTTGAGATAGATTCCAAGTCGGCAGGTGGGAGCGGAGGTCGGGCGCACGCCCTGCGCAGTGGCCGCCACTACCAGGCCCTGCAAGAGGCTCGGCGGTGCCAAGAGCATCTCTGGATGCTGGCCAAACGCGACTTCGGCATGGCGCGGGCAGCGGGGATGGGAGTGGACGCGGTGCGGAGCCAAGCGGCGCTGGTGGCGATCTGCATCAACCTGGGCAAGCTGCGTCGATGGCGCACGGAGCCGTGGACCAGCGGAGCAGCGGCGACTGGGTCACGGGAGCCGGTGGTCTGCCCTACGACGGCACCCAGGTGGCCCCGGCGCCGCTTGATGGCCGCGAAGCCACCGATGATGGCGATGAAGAGCGCGCACCCGTTTCCACAGAAGCGCGCTGCCTGAGAAAGCGGGTCTTCGGACACAACCAGGATGGCCAGGCTACGCGAGCTGATCGCACCCCGGGTCAACGCGGGTCTTGGCCGTCCAGGGCGCCGACCAAAATGATGCGGTGCTCGCCGTGGCCCTGGCGCAGGCACCGGCCGCAGAGCATCGGTTGGCCGTAGTGCCGGCGGCGATGGTAAGTATGCTCGCAGTGCGGGCAGCGGTAGACCACCCGCCGGTCACTGCCGGGATAGGCGTGCCGCGGCCCCTTGGGATCGCCCGGCACCCCGTACCGGATGCTGGTGTGCCCGCGCTCCGCCATCTTCGCCTTGAACGCCTCAGTGTGTCCGGCCGGCAGGCCCAGGGTATACAGCCAGAGGTGGATCATCTCGTGGAAGACCACCTCGATCCGCGTCTCCGGGTACTCGGCCAGGCGGTAGCCGTTCAGCTCCAGCACCCGCTGCCGCGCCTCCATCCGGCCGCCGGTGCTGCGCAGGCGGGGGTTGATGACGATCTTCACCGGCGGGCAGACCCCGCCGAAGTGCTCGGCGTTGAGTCGATCGAATTCCTCGTAGGCGGCCAGGAGCTGCTCGGCCTCGCCGTCGCCAGGCAACGGCGCGAGGGCGAACGAGCCGGCCGGGAACCCGCGCCAGGTGCCGTGGCCGAGGGCCCGCCGCGCGGTCCGCCGGGCATCGTCCACCAACTCGCGGCCCGGCCGCCAGGCCAGCGCCTGTCGCCACCGCGCCTCGACCCGGTCGGCACCGCTCACCGGCGGTCGCTCCCCGCACTCGACGCCTGGCGCAGCAACTCGACCCGCTCGCAGGCCGGCACGGGATAGTCGCGGACCCGGACCTTGACGCCGTCCACCGCCTCGATCTCGTGACCAGTGCCGCCGGTCAGAAGCATGTCGCCGGGCTTCGCCGCGCCGGCCGGGAACGGCTCGGACAGCGTCAGGACGGTATCCTTCACCGCCGCCACGGCCCTGCCGGTGCGCGGCTCGGGCAGGCTCAGCTCGACCTTGCCGCAGGTCAGCGCCGTGCCCCCGAGCAAGTACGCCGCGCGCACTGCGTCGCCCGCCGTTGAGACAAACCCGAACCCGCCGGCGCAGCGCACCGGCCCGTTGTCCACCGGCCCGCCGTCGAACGCGCTGACGAAGTAGTCGGTCCGGCCCTCCAGCTCGATCCGGACGGCCACCGCGCCCGGCCGGCAGTCGACCAGCGTCGCACCAACCAGCGGCGAGCGCTCGCCGGCGTACGGCACCATCACGGCCACGTAGGTGCTGTCCAGTTCGTCGCCGCGCCGCTCGGCGAAGACCTGCTGGATCGGCGGCGCGTTGAGCTGGGTGCCCTTGTACGTCCGCCATCCCGGCGCGTCGGCGACCACCACCCGGTCGGTCTGACTGAGCAGACACAGCTCGAAGGTAGTGTCTTCGTAGCGCCACCGCGCCCGCCAGGGCGGCGTGGCCGGCGCGGCGCGCAGGTTCTTCAGCCACTTGTGCGGTTCATCGACCGGGGTCGGGTCCAGGCCGACCAGCTCGGTCAGAGCGCCGTTGCAGTTCAGCCCGTAGCTGTGCTTCTTGCCGCCTGTGACGCGGAACACGTCGAGCACGTAGGTCCCGCCCGGCCTCGCCACCAGCGCGCAGGTGCGGCGGTATTGCGAGCACTGCGGGTAGGCGTTGGCGGTGGCCTCGATGACCTCGATCCCCGGTCCGCGGCCGAACAGCTCCAGGACGGACCGCCGCTCCCTGGTAACCTGGTTGGCGTCGTCGACGGTGACCAGGTTGTGGGCGAGCGTGCTGCGCGTCCAGGCGTTGCGCGGGTCGTCCCAGATGTAGCCGCGGTCCGAGGCCAGCTCGCGGCCGAAGTCGTGGTACAGGATGCCCAGCGTGTCGTCGTGCCGGTGGCCGTGGTAGGCATAGCCGTTGAAGTAGAACGCAGTGCGGCTCTCTGGTCCGCCCAGCCGCAGCACGCCGACCTGCCAGCCAGGGAAGTACTCGGTCCGCAGGGGCAGCTCACGCGGGCCGCCGGCGGTTAGCTCGGCCGGCCGGTGCCAGAGCGCGTACTCCGACCCCTTCTCGGCCAGCGGCGCGGCCTGAGCTGTCTGCAACAGCCCGGCGTAGGCCTCGCCGTAGTGGGCCACCAGCACCTCGGCCCAGCGCGCGTCGAGCCCGCTGCCGGAGTGCGTGTCACCGATCACCGGGTACTTGAGATCCGGCCGGAGCATGCGCACCATGCTCTCCAGGCCCAGCCGGTAGCGCGGCACCGCGGCGAAGGGATCGAAGTTGTCGAAGCGCTCGCCCTTGTCCGGCCGGTAGCCAGGCGGATCGCTGTAGCCCGCCAGGATTTCGGGTATCTCCTGCATCAGGCCCAGGTGCATCGATGAGTAGGACGGCGATTCCCGGCACATCCCGTCGAAGTGGAAGTCCTCGCCGAGCAGCCGCTCGAACCCGTCCAGCGCCCGCCGGGCGCGCTCCGGCTGAGCGAACAGCACCGCCACCGCCGCGCTCAGCGCCCGGGCCGGGCCGCACTTGTTGTCGATCCGCGGGTAGTATTCGAGGTCGGCGCAGCCGGCCAGGATGAGGTCCTGCTCGATCCGGCGGCGGGTCTCGTCGCCCAGCAGCGGCCGGCCGTCCGCCCCGACGGCGTCGCGGATCAGGTCGTAGGCCACGGCGAAATCGAGCACTACCGAGCCCTCGCCGCCGATGCCCGCCTCGAACCGTCCGGCGCCCCAGAAGCCGTTGTTGAGTTGCTCGAAGCCATCGCCGTCCGGGTCGGCCAGTTTCGGGAAGGCGGTCACGATGGTGCCTGGCGGGAACTTGCCGGCCGGCGCGTGACGGCCCATCTCGGCCGCCGCCTCGCCGGGCGGCAGGTCGGCATAGACGCCGTTGTAGCTGTGGTAGAGCCACTTGGGGTAGACCCTGGCGAACGCCTCCAGCAGCCAGCCACAGCGCTCGGCGTAGGCGACCTCACCGGTCAGATGGTAGAGCTTGGCCAGCGGCAGCGCCGGTCGCTGGGCCGCACTCGCCTTGAAGGTGCGAATCAGCCCGGTCCAGCTCGTGTGCACCGGCCAGGAGGCCCAACGGAAGGCGTGCTTGCCGGTCAGGTCGTCGGGATGCGCGCGCTCGGCCTCGGTCAGGTAGTAGGTGAACACCTGACCCATGCGGCGGGCCTCCATGCGCCCGGTCTCGGGGTAGTCGGGATGGGGAAAGACGGTCTTGCAGTACCGGCACTGCACCTGGTCCGGCTTCGACAGCGACCAGCTCCATAGCCCGGTTTCGCCCATCGACGACTGCTTGCCGACGCACACCGGGCAGCTCTGCCCGTACCCCGGCCAGGGCGTGGTCTCGGGCAGCAGGGCGTCGAGCGAGGCCCGGTCGGCGTCCATCACCCAGGCCACCTGCCGGCGGTACCCCGCCAAGACGTTGCGTGCCCACTCGTGCCGTTGAAGGTTGGCCCGGGCGGTGTCCACGTTTGCCCGCTTGAGCAGCGTCACCGGCTCGCCCGCGGCGCCCGCCGCGACCACCGCGATCACCAGCACTCCGGCCAACTCCAGCGACACTCTCACCAAGCGCTCCCCGGCGGCCGAGACCGCCTACCAGCCGCCGACGTTCGCACCCTGACCCCGGTTCCCTCCGACGCCGCGGTTGACCGGCTGCCCGGGACATCCGATACTCACCGCGGGAGCCGGCCGCCGATGAGCTCGCCGGGCGTACAGTGTCCCAAGTGCCGCGCCGTCAGCTACCCCGAGCTGATGGGGTTCCCGCGCTGCCACCGCTGTCACGAACAGCTCCGGCAGTGCCGTTACTGCACGCACCAGGAGCGCGGCCTGTGCAAGCTGCCGCTCGCGCCGCACCCGCCGCTTAATGAAGAGGACGGACGGCCGTACTGCGACGCATTTGAATCGGCCCTGACCGTCGGCCGCGGGCGGGGCCCGCTGTCGGGGGTGATCGCCGGCGAGGGCCGGGTGGTGGCGGTCATGGCCATCCTGGTAATCCTGGTGCTGGGCCTCCTGTTGGCGGCCATCGGCGACGTCCGGCAGGGGCTGCGGATCGAGGCCCAGGACGAGCGGGTCGTCGTCCAGGACGGCCGCGCCGTGGTCGAGTTCACCATCCACGGCGATCCCGGGGTGCAATCGACCGTCATCCTCCACGTCGAGCCGGATGCCCTGGCCCATTGCCGGATCGAGTCCCCGCTGCCGCTGGCCTACCCGCCGCAAGGGCCGGAGTACAAGCAGAGTCTGCCGATCAGCGGCCGGGCGCGCTTCCAACTCACTTTGCTGGTCGCGCCCGACGCGGCGCCGCGGTTCGCCCTGACGGTGGTCCTGCTGGACGACCACCGCACCGAGTGGTCGCGCGCGGTGACCAGCATCGTCAGCCCGAGGCGGCGAGCGCCCGACGGCGGGAGGAGCCGGGCCGGCGCCAGCGAAGCGCCGTAGCCCCAGCGAGGTGTGTCATGAAGATCCTGGTCACCGGTGCCGCCGGCCGCGTCGGCGGGGCCGTCGTCGAGAAGTGCCGCGGCCGTCACGAGACGGTGGCGTTCGACTGCCTCACCCCGCCGGCCGGCGACACCATCATCACCGCCGACGTGCGCGACCGTGAGGCGGTCTTCGCCGCCGTCGAGGGCTGCGACGCCGTGATCCATCCCGCCGGCTTCCACGGCGGGCAGCTCCAGACGAACCCGTCCTCGGACTTCCTCGAAGTCAACGTGATCGGGGTCAACCACTTGTACGAGGCGATGGTCCACCACGGCGCCCGGCGGATGGTCCAGAGCAGCACCATGGAGGTGGTCTGCGGCCGGGACTGGCTGGCCAACGGCGTGGCCGTCCTGGACGAGGGCACGCAGCCCAAGCCGGACGAGATCTATGCCCTGAGCAAGTACCTGGCCGAACACCTCGGGCCCTACTACCTGCGCAAGCACGGCATCTCCACGGCGGTGCTGCGATACATGAACGTGGACACACTGGAACCGCGACGAGCAGGCTTTCAGATGACCGCGCGATGGGTCTGGCGGTACGACGTGGCCGAGGCCAACATCCTGGCCGCCGAAGTCCCGACCATCGGCTTCGAGGTCTTCCACATCGGGCCGGACACGCCGCTCGACAACCAGGACATCCAACTCAGCCGCAAGGACCAGGCGGCGGTGCTCGAGAAGCACTGGCCCGGCTCGGTTGCCTTGCTGGAGAAGCACGGCCTCAAGTACGGCGACTCGATGTGGCCCGTGGCGCCCATCGACAAAGCCAAGCGGCTGCTCGGCTGGCAGCCACAAGCCACCTTCGCCGGGCTGCTGGACGAGCTGCGCCGGGAGGGGTGACGCGACATGGCGGTCTACCCGGTCCGGTTCCTGCCCACGGCCCCGCCGCTCGATGGTGTCGGCCGCGCCGGGAGCTGGTCCTCGCTGCCCGACCTCGGGCCGTTCGTCCGCCACGACGGCGCGCCGGCCCGCCTGGCCACCCACGCCCGTCTCGGCTACGACGAACAGCGCCTGTACGTCGCCTTCCACTGCCTCGACGACGACGTCTGGGGCACCTTCCGCAACCGCGACGACCCGATCTACGACGAAGAGGTGGTTGAGGTCTTCCTCGATCCCGCCGGAACCGGGGCGCGGTACTTCGAGATCGAGGTCAGCCCGCACAACGTGGTCCTCGACGGGGTCAACACCTGGGCCGACGGCGAGCTGACCTGGGACGCGCGCTGGGACTGCGCCGAGCTGGTCACGGCGGTTGCCTGCGAGGCCGCTCTGGACCGTCCCGAGACGGTCGACACGTGGTGGTCGGCGACGCTCGCCATCCCCTTCGCCAGCCTCGGCCAGGAGCAACCTGCGCCCGGTCGGCGCTGGCGCGCCAACCTGTACCGCATCGACCGCCCCCGCCGCGGCGAGCCCGAGGAATACCAGGCCTGGCAGCCGACCCAGGAGCCCGGCCGGGACCCGATGTACAACGTGCCGGCGCGCTTCGGGACCATCGAGTTCGCGGGAGGGTGAGGCGCGGGGAGTAGTGACGGCAGGCGAAGGTGGTATTCTGATGCTCGGCGGCAACGCCGGCCGCGCGGAACGGGGATCGAGATCACCGTGACGTAGGCTGACGAGCTGCGCGAAAGGGACCACCCATGCCCCCCACCCGAGTCACCGTCTGGAACGAGTTCCGGCACGAGCGGAATCCCGATCATCCGGCCGCGACTGTCTATCCTGACGGCATCCACGCCGCCGTGGCCGAGGCGTTGCTCGGGCAGACCGACTGGTCGGTCCGCACCGCCACCCTGGACGAGCCGGACCATGGCTTGAGCGACAGTGTGCTGGACGAGACCGACGTGCTGGTCTGGTGGGCGCACATGGCGCACGCTCAGGTGACTGACGAGGTGGTCGAACGGGCGCGGATGCGGGTCCTGGACGGAATGGGCCTGGTGCTGCTCCATTCCGGCGCGATGTCCAAGCTGTCGCAGCGGCTGTTGGGCACCAGTTGCCGCGTGCGGTGGCGCGAGAGCGGCGAGAAGGAGCGGCTGTGGGTGGTCGATCGCGGCCATCCGGTGGCCGCCGGGCTGGGCGAGTACTTCGAGATCCCTCAGACCGAGATGTACGGCGAGCCGTTCGACATCCCGCCGCCCGATGACCTGGTCCTGGTCAGCTGGTTCCCCGGCGGCGAGATCTGCCGCAGCGGGTGCGGCTGGCACCGCGGCAAAGGGCGGATCTTCTTCTTCCGACCCGGACACGAGACGCACGGTATCTACTACCAGCCGGAAGTGCGCCGCGTGCTGCGCAACGTCGTCCGCTGGTGCGCGCCGACGCCCGACACGCCGACGCCCCGTTTCGGCAATCAACCGCCGCTGGAGCCCGGCCTGTAGCAACAGGTGACGGCCTGCCTGTGCCACAGGAATCCTGGGAACAACCCGGGGACAGCATACCTATTTCCGTGGCATCTTCGCGCCACGGAAATAGGTATACTGTCCCCGCAATAGACCTCCGGGAATAGATATACTGTCACCGGATATAGCACTACACGTGGACGTACATTTCCCAGTCCTCGAGGTTGACCGGCAGAGGGGTGCCCAGGCGGATGGAGTCCATCGCCCGCTGGCTCAGGTAGGTGGCCTGCATCCCGACCATCTCGTCCACCGGGGACGGCCGGTCTTGGAGGATCGCGACGGCGAAGGCGTGAAGCAGCGCGCGGTGGCCCTTGTCGGGGAAGATGTACTTGAACACCCCGGTCTCGGCGAACTCCTTGCCGGAAGCGTCGATCTTCGCCAGATACCCGCGCAACCCGCCTTCGGTGCCCACTTCCGGCTGCCAGTCGGCCTGGAGGTCGAACCTCTTCACCGTCCGCTCGCCCAGCCCGTAGTACTGATTCTCGACGAAGCACTCGCTACGGAAGATGCGTCCGCCGTGCTGCACCTCCAACAGCTCCTTGGGATACTCGAAGCTCCCGCAGGCGCTGAAGAAGATGCAGGCCAGCGAGCCACTGGGGTATTCGAGGGTGATCACATAGTTGATTCGCGTGCTGCCGACCGCCGTCACGCGGATCGGACGCTCTTCCAGGAGCCAGGTGACCAGGTCCAGCCAGTGGCAGCCTTCACCGATGATCTGGCCACCGCCTTCCTTCCAGTCGATGTGCACCCCGCCGTAGGTCAGGCTCTCGTCGTTGATCCGCATCAGGACCATGGTCTGGTCCTCTTCCAGCCATTTCGGCCGGTGGCGCTCCTGGGTGAACACGCGGGCGGTTCCGCCGGGGTGGTCGCGGTGGGCCAGGTAGGCGGACTTGAGGTCCACCATGGCCGGGCTGAAGCGCCGGTTGTAGTCGACGCAGAGCTTGACCCCCTGCTCCTTGACCAGCCGGATGACCTCGTACGACTCGGCCATGGTCATGGTCATCGGCTTCTCGCACAGAAGATGCTTCCCGGCCTTCAGCACCTCGCGGATGTAGAACAGGTGCAGCTCGTGGGGGACGCTCAAGATGACCATGTCCACCTCGGGATCGGCCAACAGGTCCCGGTAGTCGGCGGATATCTTCAGCGCGCCATACGTCCTGGCCTTGTCCTGGCCGGCCTGGCTGCGCGAGCTGGCGTGCTGCAGAACGATTTGGTCGCTGGCGGCGATGTTGGGCAGGTGCTGCGCCTCGGCGAACTTGCCACACCCGATGATCCCGGCCCGTAGTTTCTTCACGGTGGACTCCTGATGGGGGATAGTCTCTGGACGGGTGGGTTCCTGCCCGGGGGCCGCGGTCCGGCGGGACACGGACGCCCACGGACCGACACGGACTGCGGCGCGGAGCCGACTGCCGATTGCCGACTGCCGACTGCCGCTCTGAAGGTCCCCGCCGCCGGCCCCCGAATCCTGCACCATTGGCCGCGGCCCGGGGGAAAGGGAGGTCCGATGTGAGCGCTCGCAGCCGTATCTTGACGATGACGGTCGGTCTCGCGCTGTGTGCGGGATGTCAGCAGACGACGGCGCCGCAAGAAACGGTGCCGACGGAGACGAAGGAACCCATGGCTGGACCCACTGAGCCGGCGGTGCTCAAGGCTAGCTACACCGCCACACCCCTGACCCTCGACGGGAAGCTCGACGACGCGGTCTGGGCGACCGCCACCGAGTACCCGCTGTCCCTGGCCGCCGACGCCACCGCCGACGGGAAGTCGTTGCTCGAGGGCGGCACCGTCAAACTGGCCTGGGACGACCAGTTTTTCTACGTCGGTGTCAACTTCGTCGATTCCGACGTGGTCGCCGAGGGCGCCGAGGATCAGCTCCACCACTACCGGATGGGCGACCTGGCCGAGCTGTTCCTCAAGCCGGACGAGCAGACCTGGTATTGGGAGCTGTACGTCACCCCGCGGGGCAAGAAGACCAGCTTCTGGTTCCCCGGCCGCGGCCGGCTGGGACTGGATAGCTGCTTCGAGTACACCTGCGGCCTGAAGGTGGCGGCGCAAGTCGCTGGCACGCTGAACAACTGGGAGGACCGCGACACGGGCTGGACCGGCGAGCTGGCCATGCCCACCGCCGACCTCACCGCTCGCGGCGAGAAGTTCGGCCCCGGCTCCGCCTGGCGCATTTTGGTCGCCCGCTACAACTACTCCCGCTACCTGCCGGACAAAGAGCTGAGCATGGCGCCCGCCCTGTCCAAAGCCAGCTACCACCTGCACGAAGAGTACGGCCGGATCGAGTTCGTTCAGTAGAAACAGGGACGGAGCCCTTTTTCATGCTATGCAATCATGTTATATTGCATAGACAAACAAAGGGCTCCGTCCCCATTTGGAGGGCGGCGATGCACGAGGTCGAGTGGCGGCGGTTCCGCGCCGTGGTGTTCGAGAGTGACGACTGGGGCGCGTGCGAGATCGCCGCCAACGCCGACGATGCCACTGCGGTGGCGGAGGTTTGGACCGAGCTGCACGGCGCGGCCCGGTACACCGACGCCACGCTGGAGTCGCCGGCCGACCTGGACCGGCTGTTCGCAACGCTGGAGCCGTTCCACGGCGCCGATGGCCGGCCCGCGGTGTTCACCGGTTTCGTCTGTGTGGGAAATCCGGACTATGAGAAGATCCGCGCCAACGGCTTCAGCCGTTACGAGGACCTGGGCGTGGAGGAGGGCGTGCCGGGGCGCTGGGGCCGGGGCGACTTCCTGGCCAAGTGGCGCGAGGGCGTGGCGCGCGGCCTGTTCTGGCCCGAGCTGCACACCAACCTGCACCACACCAGCCCGGCCCTGTGGCTGGACCGGCTGAACGCCGATGGGGCGAAAGGTGAGGCGGCACGGCGGCTGTTCGACCTGGAGGTCTACTGCCAGGGGGAGCACCTCCCCGAGTTCGAGGGCCTCGACGTGCGCGAGCAGTTGTCGTGGATCAGCGGCGCCATCCACCGCTTCCGCCACGCCGCCGGGTACCGCCCCTCCTGCGCCATCACCAGCGACGCCTACCCGGAGACCGAGGTCCTCTGGTCCCTGCTCGGCCTGCGCACCGTCTGCCTGAAGAACTGCCAGGTCAACAACGACCAGATCGTGGTCTACCCGACCAAACCGTGGAACAACCAGGACCCGACGGTCAAGATGGGCGACTGGAACGAGCGCCTGGACCTGATCTACCTGGTCCGCAACGCCTTCTTCGAGTGCTCGCGGAGTGACGAGCAGACCGCGGCCAAGGTGCTGCCGGTGATCCGCCGCCGGTGGGCGGCGAACCAGCCGGCGGTGCTCAGCACCCACCGCATCCACTACGTCTCCCACAACGCCGAGGCGGTGGACAAGGGCTACGCCCAACTGCGCCAACTGCTCGGCGCGCTGTGCGACGAGTCGGCCCGTTTCCTGACCACGGCCGAGGTGGGCGACATCTACCGGATGGGCTGGTCGGCCAAACCTGTCGGCGGCGGCCTGGTCGTGCGGAAGTACGCCGACTGGGCCGGCGAGATCCCCCTCAGCCGCCCGGTCCACCGCGTGCTCGCCCTGCCGGACGGCCAGGAGCAGCAGTTCACCAGCGACGACGAAGGCGCGGTGCTGGACCTGCCGCTGGGCGACTACTGGGTGGAGTGAGGAGCACCGCGCATGAACGGCGAGATTCACGTCTGGATCCCGATGATCGGCTTCGATCGCGACCAGCCGGACAAGGGCGTCGGGGAGCTGCTGCGCCGGATGTCGTTCACGCCGCGTGGCGTGTCGGCGTTCCTGTTCCATCCCGACATCGTCCACCAGCACACCGGAATGGACGTCGAGCGGACTCTGCCGCCGGACCAGTGCTCGTACTATGGCAGCCCGAGGAACATCGAACGGTGTCGGCAGGACTGGACCACCTACGACCTGCGCACCATGGTCCAGCACCTGACCGCCGCCGGGGTCGAGCCGTACCTGGGCATCATGGGCGTCGAGCTGGGCAATCGCTGGCACGATGAATGGCTGTCCGAGAATCCCGAGGCGCGGTTCACCGGCCGCGGCTTCGCCAGTGGGCTGAACGTCCTCAAGCGCCTGGCCGACGGCACCTTCTACGAGGACTTCTTCACCGACAAGCTGTGCGAGACGCTGACCGACTACGGCTTCGCCGGGCTGCAGGTGGCGGACCACTTCTGCCCCTCCCAGTCCACCCTCTACCATGGCGACTTCTCGGCCGACCTGATCGGCCAGTTCTTCGACCACACCGGCGTCAAGCTGCCCGACGGGCTGGATGGCGATGACCGGGAAGTGCTGAACCGGCGTGGCGACTGGATCTGGGCCAACTGCCGTCAGCAGTGGATCGAGTTCCATGCCTGGCGCTGGGAGCGGTTCTGGGCGAAGGTCTGCGGCCGGCTCCACGCCATCGGCAAGAAGGCTATCGTGTTGGGCATGTATTGCACCGACCCGTTCGAGACGCTGTACCTGAAGGGCATCGACTTGCAGCGGCTGGTTCGGGCCGGGGTGGACTACCTGATGCCGAACATCGTCCCCACCGGGCTGCGCATCCAGCACCCGGACCGCGCCGACCGGCTCCACCGCGACATGGCCCTGGCCCCGCTGACCTCGGCCTTCGTTCCGGAGGGCAAGCTGCTCAGCCTGCTGGGAGTGATGGACGCGACCGAGGAGTGGGACGTGCTCCACCACGCGCCGTGCCTGCTGGAGCGCGACATCTACACGCTGCTGAGTTACCTGACCGAGACCGGCCACGGACTGAAGCGCAGTCTGGACGGCCTGATGATCTGCCTCGGCGACGGGATCCGGGACGAGGAGTGGCAGTGGCTTCGAGAGCGGTTCGAGATCGGCTTCGTCGAGGGCGTCGAGCGGGTCCTGGCGCCGACCCTGGTCTGGTCGGACGCGGCGTTCCACAAGACGCTGCCCGAATACATCCGCACCCGGCGCTGGACGCTGCACAAGTGGCTCTACGAGATGGCGGCGCGGGGCGCCCGGTGCGGCGCGGTGGTCCGCATCGAGGACCTGGCCGGCGTGGAGGGGAGCCTGTTCGTCCCCAACTTCGACCTGTTGGCGGACGCGGAGCAGCGCGCCGTGGCGGGCTACCAGAAAGGCGCGGTGGTCGGCACGGCGGCGGTCGAGGGCTTCCGGCCGGAGGACTGGGGCATCCGCCCCGACCTCTATCTCGAGGACCGGTTCTCCAGCTACCCGACCTGCGTCTTCGCCTTCAACGCCCAGGTCACGGATGCCGAAGCCATCGCCGCCCTGGCCGGGGCGGACGACGGGAGGCCGAACCTGGCCGACCCGGCCAACGCCGAGGAGCACGCCAACACGCTGGTCGAGACCCTGGCCTTCGCCAAGGTGACCGCCGGCTTCCAGGAGGCGATGGCCCGTCTGCTCAAGGCGGTCGGCAACGACCTGTTCCGCTGCAACCTGCCGCTGGTGCCGATGCTGATGGCGGACGGCCGCCACCGGCTGTACCTGTGGAACCCGGACCCGATCAGCTACGGTTACGCGACGGTGACCGCGGCCAGGGCGATCCAACGGGTCGACATCGTCAGCAAGTACCCGGTCCTGCCGGTGAAGTTCATGGACACGCCCGACGAGGCGGTGGGTTGGATCGGCAAGTCCTCCACCGGCACCCAGCAATCGTTCCGAGTCAAGGTCACGCCGGGCGGGGTGACGATTCTGGACGTCGACCTGGCGCCCTAGCGACGCTCAGATCCCGCCCGGCTCGCCTTCCGGCCGGCGAACCAGGGCGATGGTCAACTGGCGGGTCGTCTGTCCGCGCCGGACCTGGAGCGTCACCTGATCGCCGAGTTGGTGGTCGAGCAGCGCCTCGAGCAGCGCACAGCGGGTGGTCACCGCCTGGTCGCCCAGGCCGCCGATCACGTCGTCCCGGCGTAGCCCGGCCCGGGCAGCCGGCCCCGCCGAGGCCACCGCCAGCACCGCCACGCCGGTGGTCACCGGCAGCCGCAGCTCGGCCGCCAGCTCGACGGTGACCGTGGCCGCGGTCAGGCCGAGGTACGGTACCGCGCCGTGCTCGGAGAGGTACCGCGCCCGCCGCAGAACGAACTCGATGGGCAGGGCGAAGCCGATCCCCAGCGGCGCGCCCGACGGCGAGAAGATGGCCACGTCCAGCCCGACCACCCCACCATCCACCGTGCACAGCGGCCCGCCCGAGGCGCCGCGGTTGATGGCCGCATCGGTCTGCACCAACCCTTCGTAGACCCGCCCGGCGGCGGCGAAACTCCGGTCCAGGGCGCTGACCACGCCGGACGAGACGCTGAACGGGAATTCGTCGAACGGGTGGCTGACGGTGAACACCGCCTGCCCCTGACACAGCCCGACGGACGACCCGACCGGCGCCGCGGTCAGCCCGGTCGCCGGAACCGCCACCACGGCCACATCGGCGGCCGGGTCGCCGCCGACCAACTCACCGGCGAAGGCCCGGCCGTCGGCCAGGGAGACCACCAGCCGGTCGGCGCCGGCGACGATGTGGTGGACCGTCACCAGATGCCCGCGCTCGGCGTCGAAGACGAGCCCGCCGCCAGAGGCCAGCAGCCGCGACGGCTGCGGGTTGGTGGCGCCCGGCGCCGGCGGCGCGTAGGAGCGGATGCGCGCCACCGCGGGCAAGACCCGGGCCACGCCCGCGGTCAGATCGAGCGCGACCCGCGGCTCGTCGGCCGGCGGCTCGGCGGACAAGGCCGCCGGCAGGCAGAGGCTCAGCCAGAACACGCCGGCGCGGCGGCGCGACCCCGCGCGGTACGACGACCGGCCCGTCTCAGGCCTCCTGCCCATGCCGGATCACCCGGTTGCGTCCCGTCTGCTTGGCTCGGTAGAGCGCCGCGTCGGCCTGCTCCAGCAGCTCGGCGATGGCCTTCTGGTCGTCCTGAGCGACCGAGGCCAGCCCGCCGGAGACGGTCACCACCCCGACCGGGTCCTTGCCGGGATGCGGCATGGCCTTGTCCTCAATCGCCTTGCGCATCCGCTCGGCGGCGATGTAGGCGGTGTCCAGGGTCTGCTCCGGGAACAGCAACAGGAACTCCTCGCCGCCGTAGCGGTAGACCGCGTCACCGACGCGCCGCTGCTCGGAGAAGGTCTGGGCCACGGCGCGGAGCGTCTCGTCGCCGGCCTGGTGGCCACAGGTGTCGTTGAACTTCTTGAAGAAGTCCACGTCGCACAGGGCGACGCAGAAGCGGTGGCCGTAGCGCGCCACCCGGTCGTGCATGGCGGCCAGATCCTCGGTCATCCGCAGCCGGTTGCCGACCCGCGTGAGCGCGTCCACGCGGCCTTCGTCGAACAGCTTCTGGTTCAACTGCTCGAGCTCTTGGTTCTTCCGCGACAGCTCCTGGTGCAGCGCCGTCAGCCGCTGGGCGGCGATCAGCCGCGCCTCGAGCGCCTCGCGATCGAGCGGCTTGGTCAGGTAGTCGTCGGCCCCGGCCTCCATCCCGGTGACGAAGCTCTGCTTGGAGTCGAGGGCGGTCAGGATGACGAAATAGGTGTAGTGCGAGTTCTCGTACGCCCGGACCCGCTGGCAGAATTGGATGCCATCCATCTCGGGCATCATCCAGTCGCTGATGACGATGTCGTAATCGCCCTCCTGGAACCAGGTCCAGGCCTGTCCGCCGTCGGTGGCGGCGACACACTCGTGGCCCAGCTTCTCGATGGTCCGCTGCAGCAGCATCCGCGAGATCGAGTCATCTTCGGCGATCAGTATCCGCATCCGGCGTCCCTGTCCTTGGACCCGGCGGGTCCCTGTCCGTCGTCTAGCCTGCTCCCTGACGCAAGAGCCCCTGCAAGGCCTCTTCGGCAAGCTCCGCCGCCTCGCTCAGCGCCGGCACCCGCTCGCGCAGCAGCGCGCCGTCGCCCTGCTCGGCGGCCTCCTCGCACTGCCCCAACAGCGACACCAGCTCGGTCGCGGCCAGATTGCCGCTGGCGCCACGGAGACGGTGCGCCGCCAGGCGGGCGGTTTGCCAATCCTCGGCGGCGACGGCCTCAATCAGGCACGGCAGGTGCTCGGCCAACTCGGCCCGGAACAGCCCGATCAGGTGCGCCAGGAAACCCGGCTGGCCGCGGTCGAGCGCCACGAGCTGTCCGATCAACTCGCCATCCAGCGGCTCGCCGGCGCCGGCCGGCGTGAGGCCCACGCCCAGCCAGCAGCGCAGCGTCGCGGCCAACGGCTCGGCCCGGAGTGGCTTCACCAGATGGTCGTCCATCCCTGCCGCCAGACACCGCTCGCGATCACCCGGCGAGGCGTGGGCCGTCATGGCGATGATGCAAGTGTGCCGGCCTCTGTCCTCGGAGGCGCGGATGATCTCGGTCGCCCGGTACCCATCCATCTCGGGCATCTCGCAGTCCATCAGGACCAGGTCGTACTCCGCGCGCGACCAGGCTTCGACCGCCGCGTGGCCGTCCGCCACCAGGTCGGCCCGGCAGCCCAGCTCGCGCAACACCTGCTCGGCCAGCCGCCGGTTGACCAGGCTGTCCTCGGCCACAAGTACGCGCAGGCCGCCGGCGCCCGGCTGGTTCGGCTCGGCCCGCTGGTCGGACGGCATCCTTCTCTCCAGGCGTACCACCTCCCCGGAACGGACCGTCCCGGGGCCTAGCCGGCGTGCTGAACAAACTCCTCGTACAGCGCCCGCACGGCCCGCTCGAAATGGTCGCGCGAGACGCCGACGATGATGTTCAGCTCGCCCACGCCCTGGGTGATCATGCGCACGTTCACCCGCGCCTGGGCCAAGGCCGTGAAGCACCGCCCGGCGATCCCGATCTGGTGCGACATGCCCACGCCGACCACGCTGATCAGCGCCAGATCCGCCGAGACGGTGCACTCGTCGACGTGCAGCGTGTGGAGGATATCCTCGCGCACCAGGTCGGCCTTGTCGCCCAATTCCTCGTCGGCGATCACCAACGACATCGAGTCGATCCCGCTGGGGCTGTGCTCGTAACTGATGCCGTGGGCCTCCAAGACGCCCAGCAGCCGGCGGCCGAAGCCCAGCTCCTTGTTCATCAAATGCTTGTAGACGTAGATCACCGTGAACGCGTCCCGGCCGGCGATGCCAATCACCGGGAGCTTGGCCGCGTCGCGCTGGGCGACGATCATCGTCCCCGGCTCGTCCGGCAGGTTGGTGTTCCGGATGTTGATGGGAATGCCCGCTTCCATGACCGGGAAGATCGCCTCTTCGTGCAGCACCGAGGCGCCCATGTAGGACAGCTCGCGCAGCTCGGCGTAGGTCACCTCGCGCATCGGCCGCGGGTGGCGGACGATCCGCGGGTCGGCCATCAGGAAGCCGCTCACGTCGGTCCAGTTCTCGTACACCGGCGCGCGCACCGCCCGGGCCACCACCGACCCGGTGATGTCCGACCCGCCGCGGCTGAAGACCTTGACCTGCCCGTCAGGGCCGGCGCCGTAGTAGCCGGGGATGACGTGCAGCCCATCCTGGTTGAGGGCGATGGCCAGCCGGTCATAGGATTCCGGAGTCGGCGTGCCCAGGCTGCTGATGCCGATCAGCTCGACGGTCTCGACGAACCTGCCGCCGAGCGCGGCGGCGATCACCCGGGCGCTGATGTGCTCGCCGCGCGAGGCCACCCAATCCACGTGGCGGCCTTCGTCCAGACCGGCCCGCAAGTCGGCCAGCGGCTCATCCGCCGCGCCCGGCACGCCCAGGTCGGCGGCCATCTGGGAAAACCGTTCGGCGATCATCCGGAAGGGCGCGGAATCGTCGACGTGGGCGTCGTCGAGCTGATGGCAGAGGAACAGCAGATCGGTGATCTTCCGGTCATCGGCGGTGCGTTTGCCCGGCGCCGAGACCACCACCAGCGTCCGCCGCGGGTCGGCCCGCAAGACCGCCTCGACCCGTCGCACCTGCTCGGCATCGGCGACCGAGCTCCCACCGAACTTGCAGACGATCCGCTCCGTCACGAGGCACTCCGAACGTTCACAGAGTACCGAAGCGGAGAGTGTCCGTCAACGGGCCGGCGGGAAGCCTCCGGTCACTTCAGCCGGACCACCGGGAGCGAGCCGGGGATGGTCGGGGCGCGGACCATGGTCGGGTGCTGGCGCCCGGCGGTCAGCAGCTTGACTCGCTCCAGGACGTAGACTTCCAGCTCGGCCAGGCTGACTTCGCCGTCGCCGGTCACGTCGGCCTTGCCCTCGAACGCCTCCAGCAGGGCCTTGGTGAAGGCCCCGTTGGCCCACTCCTCGCGCTCCAGGCTCAGCTCGTTGGCCTGGCAGGAGGCCAGGGTGACCACCCCGACCTCGGTCGCTCCCGCCTCGCGGATCGCGTCGTTGTAGGCCAACACCGGCCGCAGACCGCGGGTGCCCTCGACCGAGCCGCTGTGGCAGGTGTCCAGGGCCAGGATCACCTTGCCCGGCAGGTCCGCCACCATCGCGGTCAGCTCGCTCCAGCGCAGCCCGCTGCGGGCGAGCCGGTCGGGGTCGCCGTCGGACGGCAGGAAGAAGTACCGCTGCTGGTCGTCGGCCACGCCATGCCCGGCGAGGAACAGGAGGCAGGTATCCCGCACCTCCGCCTGCCGGCCCATCTGGTCCAGGGCATCCAAGACGTTGCCGCGCGTCGCCTCGGCATCGGTCAGGACCTTGGCCTTCACCTCGTCATAGAGCTTGCCCTGCTGCGCGGCCAGCAGCGCGGCCAGGTCACGGGCATCCTTGGCCGCGTAGCGCAGCGACAGGTCGGCCTGCCGGTAGCGCGACACGCCCACCGCCAGGAGGTGGAGCCGGCTCTGGCGCAGGTCCGCCTGCGGCGCGGGCTGGTAGTTCACGACCACGCCCACCGGGCAGCTCTCCAGCCCGGCGTCGTTGACCGCCACCACGCTGAGTACGTTCAGTCCGGGGGCCAGGGCCATCTCTCGCTGCACACCGTCGGGCCCGGTCAGCTTCGGCCGCATCCCCCGCGTCGTCTCGGCGCGGCCGTTGCGGAACACCTTCACCTCGCGGATGGCCCGGCCATTGGGGTCGACCACCTTGGCCACGATGGAGACCTGCGGCGCGGCGACGGTGCTGCCATCGGCGGGCGAGACGATGGTCACCTTCGGCGGCGCGATGCGGGCCAGGTTGGCGACGGTCGCCTGCGGATCGGTGGCTACCTTGCGGTTGGCGTCAGCCAGCCGGATGGCGCCGTCGACGCTGCCGGCCTCGAACAGCCGGGCGATGATGTCGGGCCGGTAGAGCCGGTCGCGGAGCTGGTAGGCGGGGTAGTATTCGGGCTCGACCCGCGACGACTGGGCGATCTGCCACCCGATCATCCGCTCGGCATTGGGTGAGCAGGCGTAGTAGCCCTCTTCGGTCCAGACGATCCACTCCCGGTTCCGGTCGACGAACAGGCGGAGCAGCGGCGTCAGTTCGCCGTCCGGCTCGTGCAGATTCCAGACGCGGATGATCATGTCGTTGGCGCCGGTAGCCAGGTACCTGCCGTCGGGCGAGACGGCCATGGCATCGACCGTTCCGGTGTGACCGATGTACTCGCGGATCCCCGTGCCAGTGTCCCAGATGCGCCGGTAGCTGCCCTGCATGATGCGCCCGCTGGGGGTGAAGGTGGCCGAGAAGACGTCTCCGTAGGATGGCAGTTTTCGCTTCGGCTGGCCGTTCTCGTAGACCATGACCCGCGCATCGTCGGTGGGCTTGAGTTCCATCTCACCACGTCGGAGGCTCGACCGCTGCCAGCCGCGCTCGTCCAGCGGGGCAGCGCCGGCCGTCAACTCGACCAGGTGGAACGCGCCGGCCAGGGCGCCCGCCTGTCCGAGCCGCGGGCCGGCCTGTCCCGACCACGCCAGCGAACGCGAATCCGGTGACCAGGACAAGACGTAGACCCGCGCTCCGGTCCCAGCCAACGTGTGGCGCACGTTGCCAGACGGCACGTCGACCAAGCGGATCGAGCCGTCGTCGCTGCCCACCGCGAGCTGGCGGCTGTCGGGGGACCAGCAATGGCCCTTGAGGCTGCCCGGGCAAGGAGCGTCCAGCACCTTGCCCCACCCTTGGCAGTCGTAGACTACCACGCGGGAGCCCGACACCGCGAGGTAGCGTCCGTCCGGGCTGAAGCTCGGCTTGCGCAAGTGAGCAGGGAGTGGCTGGCTGAACACCCGCTCGCCGGAGTCATGACGCATGACCGACAGCTTCTCGCGGTCGACGCAGGCGAGCAGCGTGCCATCGGGTGACCAATCCAGCCCCCAGGGGCGATTGAAACCCGGACGGATGACCGGCCCGCCGCCGGCCGTCGGCCACAGCGCCAGGTGATCGGCAGCTCCTGCCGCGGCGACGAACCGCCCGTCCGGACTGAAGGCGGTATCCCACTTGGTCCCGTCCCAGCCGCCCTTGGCGCCAAGGTATTTGCCGCTGGCGACGTCGAACAGATGGATGCTCCCGCCCCAGCAGCCGACAGCCGCCGTGCGCTCATCGGGCGACAGTGCCGACGAGCACGTCCAGTTCGGCATGTCCCACAGGCTGCCAATCAGCTTTCCGGTGGTCCAGTCGTATAGCCGCGGCCCGACATTGGCCAGGATCAGGGCGGTGCGTCCGTCCCGGAAGAGGTTGAGGCCCCAGATGCTGCGGTTGTCGTAGACCGCCGGGATCTGGAACACGCGCTCACAGGCACCAGAAGCCACGTCCCAGACACGCACGGTCAGGTCGCCCGCGGTGGAGAGCAGATGCCGTCCGTCCGCCGTGAAAGCCATTCTGCCGACGGCCATGGTGTGCCCGCCCGGGTCCAGGAAAAGGGTCGGGTGCGTCACGCCGCCCAGCCGTTGGATGCCGAGCCGCGCCGTCCCCTCTTCGCACTCGCGACGGACTTCGTCGCCAGTCAGCGCGCCTTGGTGGATCCGCACCGCCGCGATGGCCAGGGCGCCGGTGAAGCCGCTCCCGAACACCGGATTGCCGTCATCGTTCGTCTGCGCCGCCAGCAGGATCGGGTGTCCCGAGTGCGTCTGCAGGACCACCGCCCGGACCGTCAGCTCGAGCCCGTCGCGATAGAGCCGGCAGGCCTGCCCATCGTACGTGTAGGCGACGTGGTGCCAGTGACCGATGGTCGGCGTCATGCCGCACCAACTGATGTCCCGGCCTTGGCCCCACTGCGCCGCCGCTCCCCAGGCCTGGTGGGTGCCGCAGTTGAAGGCGAGGTTGGTCCCGTCCGGTCCGCCGCGCCGGCCCAGGGCGACGATGGTCTTTTCCGGCTGGTTGGGGGCCAGGTTGTAGACCCACGCCTCGATCGTCCTCGGGCTGGCCCCCACCAGCTCCGGCGGCGCCACCGGCCCGCGGCAGGCGTCTTTCTGACCGTCGAAGGTCACCGCCGTGACGTTGTCGATCACCTTCAGGCCCGGCGCGCCCAGACAGGTGAAGTCGCCGCGGCCGGCGCGGTTGCGCCAGACCGTGCTGCCGCGCTGGATGTCGCGCGCATCGAGATCGACCACCAGCTCGGCCGCGCCGGCGGCGGTCACAGCGAGGATGGCCAGGAGGTACCGGCCCGGCGAGTGCGACCTCCCGCTGCCTCGGACCGCCGGGCACCGGTCGCGGTGACGCATGGCCCTTCCCCGCGGCGGCCGGGTTCCACCAGTCCGCCATGCCGGGGCGCTTTGTCGCGGTCGGCTCAACTCCTGCCTGGGCGGGCAGGTTCGCTGCCCGGCACGGCGTAAGCCGACGCGTCGGCCGAAGGGAGTTGCGCGGTGCGGTCCTGGATCGGGTGGTACGTGCTCCTGTCAACCGCCGCCTGGGCCGCTCCGCGGGAGGTGGCCGGGACGGTGGTCGGTCCGGACGGGAAGCCGGTGGCGGGAGCGCGAGTGACCATCCGCACGTTGGACGCCGAGCGCCATTTCCGCGCCGACGAGGTGACCACCACCGACGACGCCGGCCGGTTCAGCCGGACCGTCGAGGTCGAGTGGTCGGACATGCCGGGCCGGGTGTTTGGCTACTACTTCATCGAAGCGCCAGGCTGCGCCGCCGCCATCGGCGCCATCGGCGGCTTCCGACGCGGCACCGACCTGCGGCTGGCCGCCGCCTTCGAGGTGGCGGGGCGGACGATCGACGCGCAGCAGCAGCCGGTGGCCGGCGCGAGGGTGACGGTGCTCGGGTTGCTGAAAGACCTGGGCGACGGGTACTGGCTGAATGTGCCGGCCGCCGGGATCGTGACCCCGTGGCTGATCACGGCCAGCGGGCCCGACGGCGCGTTCCGGCTGCCGGGCCTGACCATCCTCGACACGACCGCCTATGGCGGGTTCGTCCTGGCCAGCCTGTCGGCCGAGGCCAACGTGGATGGCCAGACGTTGTTGGGCGCAGTGTCGCGCCAGAAGTACGGCGCGGGCCCCCGCGGCGGCGAGCCGCCGGAGGTGGTGATCACGCTGCGACCGGCGCTGTCCGTGCGTGGCCGGGTGGTGCGCGCTGACGACGGGCAACCGGTGGCCGGGGCCAAGGTGATGCTTCAGGCCGATCCCGGCACCGCCGTCAGCGTCCTCACGCCGGCCGTGACCGGCGGCGACGGGGCGTTCGAGTTCCCGGCCTTGCCCCAGGTGTTCCAGCTCTTCGCCCACGCCGAGCACCTGGACCTGGCCCCGACCTGGGTCCGGATCGGCCCCGAGCGGGACCGTCACAAGTCGCTGTCGGGCGCCTTCGACCAGGTCGAGCTGCGACTGCGCGCCTGGGCCACGGTGACCGGCACGGTGACCGACCAGGTCACGGGCAAGCCGCCGGTTGCCCCGGTCCGCCTGAGCGCCCAGCACTGCGCCCCGTGGAGCGACGGCAGGATCGCGCTGCGGGGCTACGGAAGCGGCTGCACGATCGGGACGGACGGACGGTTCGAGTGCCGCATGGCCGCCGGCCCGAACCGCATCTTCATCCGCGACCACGGCTACGACGAGGTCGGCACCCCGGTGCTGAACGTCCCGGCGGACGGGATGCACGCCGCGTTCGAGCTGCAGCGCTGGCGCGGCGTGCTGTTCCAGTTCGTCGCGCCGGACACGAGTTGGATCAAAGGTGCCAGCCTCCAGATCCGCGAGCGAGGCAAGGAAGTCACCATCGGCAACGGACCCGCCGAGTTCTGGTTCCGGTCGGTCAAGGAGTGGGGCGAGAAGATCGAGCTGCGCATCATCAAGAACAAGGTCGAGCTGCTCGGCTGGACGGTGGTCGAGGCGCAGCCGGAGCCGTGGCCGGTGAAGCTGGAGCTGACCCTGCCCTGACTGCCGGCGCCGCCCCCGGGGTTGCCGAGCGAGCACGAGCATCTGCCGGGCGACCACAAGGGTCGCCCCTATTCCACCAACTGCGCGGCGAAAGAGCGCGGTTGGAAGTCGATCAGGTCCACCGGCCGCTCGCCCGTGCCGAGGAACTTGACCGGCACGCCCAACTCGTCGGCGACGGTGATCACCACCCCGCCGCGGGCGGTGCCGTCGGTCTTGGCCACCACCAGCCCGGTCACCGGCACCGCCTGGGCGAACAGCTTGGCCTGCCGGACCGCGTTCTGGCCGGTGGTCGCGTCGATCACCAACAGCACCTCGTCGGCCGGCCGGCCCGCCGCGCGCTCGACCACCCGGCCGATCTTGCGCAGTTCCTCCATCAGGTGGGCCTTGGTGTGGATCCGGCCGGCGGTGTCGACCACCACGTAGTCCTTGCCGCGCGCCCTGCCGGCCTGAATGGCGTCGAAGACCACCGCGCCGGGGTCGCCGCCGGGCTGCTGCCGGACCAGGTCGCAGCGAATCCGGTCGGCCCAGATGGCGAGCTGCTCGATGGCCGCGGCGCGGAAGGTGTCGCCGGCGGCCAGCAGCACCCCCAGCCCGTCGCGGTCCAGGCGGTGAGCCAGCTTGGCGCAGAAAGTGGTCTTGCCGGTGCCGTTGACGCCGACCACCAGAACCACCGTCGGCGGTTCCTCGGCCCGCGCCAGCGCGCCGGTATGCCGCTCCAGAATCTCGGCCACCGCGTCGCGCAGGAAGCCGCGCACCACCTCGGGATCGCCGGTGCGCTCGGCCTCGCTCTGCTCGCGCACGCGAGTGACCAGCTTGTCGGCCGTCTCGGCGCCCACGTCGCCCTGAATCAGGGCGGCCTCGAGCTCCTCGAAGAAGTCATCGTCAAGGGGTTCGGTGCCGGCCACCATCTGCTTGGCGCGGCGGAAGAAGTTGCGGAGCATGGAGCCCTCCGGCGGGCAGTGTACCGGTCGGGTCAAGGCCCGTCAACGACCGCCGGAGGCCGGATCCGACGGTGCCGGGGAGCGGTCGTATAATAGACCGGCCGCGGGCGTGGGGCCGGGCGGCAAGGAGTGGGGCATGGCGGAGATACTGATCGTCGGCGACGGGCCGGCCGGCCTGAGCGCCGCGCTGCTGCTGGCCAAGAACGGACAGTCGGTGACGGTCTTCGGGACCGACCAGACACCGATGCACAAGGCGCATCTCTACAATTACCTGGGCCTCCCGGATATCACCGGCAGCGACTTCCAGAAGATCGCCCGGGCACAGGTCGAGGCCAAGGGCGCGACCATCGTTGACGTCGAGGTGACCGAGGTCACGGCCACCGACGGTGGCTACCAGGTGACCTGCGCCGACGGCACGACCCACGGGGCGAAGTACCTCATTCTGGCCACCGGCTCGAAGCGCGGCCTGGCCGAGCGCCTGGGCGCCGCGCTGGACGAGCAGGGCGTGGTGGTGGTCACCCGCGACGGCCGGACCTCATTGCCGGACTGCTACGCGCTGGGCTGGACCAGCCGGAAGCACAAGACCCAGGCGGTGATCGCCGCCGGCGAAGGCGCCGCCGCGGCGCTCGACATCCTCTCGGCCGAGATGGGCAAGGAGTTCCACGATTTCGACGTGGTCGAGGCGGGCTGATGCCGGAAAAAACGGTGTCAGACACCGTTTCCGCGGCGCCAGAAACGGTGTCTGACACCGTTTCCGGCTATACCATCGCCATCACGACGCTGGGCTGCAAGGTCAACCAGGCCGATTCAGATCGGTTGGCCGAGACCTTCGCCGCCGCCGGTTGCCGGGTCGTCGAGCCGGACCGGCCGGCCGATGCCTATGTGGTCAATACCTGCACCGTGACCCTGGTGGCGGACCGCAAGGCGCGCAAGCTGGTGCGCGCGGTGGCGCGGCCGAATCCCTCGGCGGTGGTGGCGGTCTGCGGCTGCTATGCCGAAGGCGCCGGCCGGGCCTTGTTCGAGGCCATGCCCGAGGTGGACGTGGTCCGGGGGACGTCCGACCGGGAGCTGCTGCCTGAGGCCGTCCTGCTGGAGCTGCGCCGGCGCCGGGCGCTGGGACTGCTGACCCCGCTCGCCGCCACCGGGACACCGTCACGCCGGGTCCGGGCGATGCTCAAGGTTCAGGACGGGTGCAGCCACGTGTGCGGGTTCTGCATTGTGCCGTCGGTCCGCGGCGGGCTGCGCTCGCGGCGGCTCGACGAAGTGCTGGACGAGGCCCGACGCAAGCTCGACGAGGGCGTCCGGGAGTTGGTTCTGTGCGGCATCCGGCTCGGGACGTACGGGTGGGACCGGACGGCTGACCGGCCGGCCGGCGATGGCCCGTCGCGGTTCCTGCCGCTGGCGGAGCTGCTGACCGAGCTGGCGGACCTGCCCGGCCTGGCGCGGCTGCGGCTAAGCTCGATCCTCCCCCTGGATGTCGGCCCGGACCTGTTCCGCCAGATGGCCGACCTGCCGCCGGTGTGCGAGCACCTGCACCTGCCGTTGCAGTCCGGCGACGACACGGTGTTGCGGCGGATGGGGCGCGGGTACACGACGGCGCGGTTCCTGACCCTGGCCGAGCAGGCGCGGGAGGCGATGCCGGAGGTGGCCCTGGCGACCGACGTGCTGTGCGGCTATCCGGGCGAGACCGCCGCGCAGTTCGCCAACACGGTACGGGTCTGCCGCGCGGCCGGCTTCGCGGACCTGCACGTCTTCCCCTACTCACCCCGGCCGGGCACCCCGGCGGCCGCGCTGCCGGACGATGTCCCGCCGGCCGAGAAGCAGGCTCGCGTCGCGGAGATGCTCGCGGTGCGCGACGAGCTGCGGCTGGCCTACCGCCGGCGCTGGGTCGGCCGTGAGGCGGAAATGCTGGTGGAACGCGCGGCGCGCGGCGTGATCGAGGGCCTGACCCGCCACTATGTCCGGGTCGCGGCATGGTCCGACGGGGCGGTGGGCGAGCGGGTGCCGGTGAGGATAACCGCCGCCGACGCCGAAACCTGCCCGGCGGAGGCGGCCGAGGCCGTCGCCTGAGAACCGGCATGGTCACCCTCGCCCTGCTGGCTTCGGTGCTGGCGGCGGTATCGCCCGACGCGGACTACCTGCCGCCCGGCACTCCGGCCGTGGACGGGATCCACGACCTGGTGCTGATCTACCACGGGCACGCTCGTCGCCCCACCTGGGACGCGGCGGCACTGGCACCCTACGTGGCCCGGATCGACCCCGACGGCAGGCCGACCCGGTGGCTGTTCGACGGCTTCCTGCTGATCGAGTTCGCCACCGATCGCGGCGCCTGGATCCACCACTACCGGCCCGGCGCCGTGCAGCCGAACGCGACCGACTGGACCTGGCTGGCCGACGCCTGGTTCCGCCCCGGCAACGGGCTGGAAGGCTTGGAGCAGGCGGTCGAGCAGGCCGGCGAGGTCCTCGGCGAACGGGCATGCGTGGTCCAGGCGGTGATCACGCTGCCGCTGCCGCTGCGCGAGGATCGCGCCTTCGGGCCGCTGCCGGGGATGGACCGGGCGCTGGACCTGGCCGACGAGGTCAACCGCCGCGCGGCGCTGACCTGGTACTTGGACCGCGTGCTGGCGAGCTGGCGGGCGCGGGCCTGGCAACACGTCCATCTGTCCGGGTTCTACTGGACCGCCGAGAGCATCGGCCCGGCCGACCGCGAGCTGGTGCGCTGGACCGCGGACGAGCTGCACCGGCGGGGGCTCAAGCTGTACTGGATCCCCTACTTCGGCGCCGCCGGGCAGCGTGACTGGCAAGCGCTGGGGATCGACGGGATGATGCTCCAGCCGAACCACTTCTTCGGCCGCGACATCCCCGACCGCCGTTTGACTCAGGCGACCGAAAAGGCGCTGGCCAACCGCTGCGGGGTCGAGGTCGAGTTCGACGGCCGGGCCGTTGCCGACGAGGCGTACCGGCGGCGGTTCCACGCCTACCTCGACGCCGGCGCGAGCTACGGGTGGATGACCCGCGCCCTGCTGGGCTATTACGAAGGCGGTGGCGCCATCGGGCAGATGGCCCGCGGCGACGCGGTCGGCCGCGAGTTGTACGAGGACCTGTGCCGGTTCGTCTGGGGCGACTACGCGCCTCGGCAGACCTGGCCGGCGCTGGAGCTGCGCGACCGGCGCGGCAACCTGGCCCTGGCGGCGCGCGGCGCGAGGATCACCGGCCCGGTCCGGCGCGAGGATCAGCCGGACCTGGTCCCGGAGAAGATCCTCGACGGCGAGGTGGACGAATACGCCGGGATGTCGGGCTTCGCCTACTTCTCCTGGCCGGGCAGCTTCGTCGTCGAATTGCCGCAGGAGGCCGAGGTGTCCCGCTGTCAGACGCAGCTCTGGGGGCACGACGACCGGTTCTTCCGCTACCGCATCGAGACCTCGCTGGACAGTGCGACGTGGCAGCCGGCGGTGGACAAGTCGGAGGGCGAGTGGCGCGGCTGGCAGGTCGATCAGTTTGCGCCGCGCCGGGCGCGGTACGTGCGGTTCACCGGCCTGTACGGCTCGGCCAATACTTTGTTCCAGGTGGTCGAGTTTGAGGTCTACGCCAACCACCTCGGCTGAGTCTCGGCGCGTCGGGGCGGGCCGAGGAAGATGGGCAGCACGAGCTGTCCGCCAGCGGGCGGCTGGTAGTCGGGGATGCGCCGGCCGGCCGGCCTGACGCTGCCGGCAGCTCGGAACAGCTCGCCGCACTCGACCTCGGCCTTGCTCTCGGGCCGGAAACTGGGGGCACACATGGCGGCGGCTCCTTGCTGTATAGAGTCCGCCCGCGCCCCTGTGTTCGCGGAGTCGCGCCGAGTCGCGCAACCTGCGGGTTACCGGCGGCTCACGCCGTGGAGGACGCCGGTTCGGGGACCGGTTCGTAAAGGGTCGTGCGGCGGCGCGGCTGGTAGCCGGCGTCGGTGATCAGGCGCTTCATCTCGGATAGGGTCATCTCCGAGGTGTGGTGCGTGCCGGCGGCCGAGACCACGTTCTCCTCCAGCATCGTGCTGCCGAAATCGTCGACGCCGAACTTGAGCGAGATCTGGCCGAGCTTCTTGCCTTGGGTGACCCAGGACGCCTGGAAGTGGTCGACGTTGTCCAGCATCAGGCGCGACACGGCCAGGGTCCGCAGGTAGTCGAGCCCGCTGGCCTGCCGCCAGCCACGGCCGGCCAGACGGTCGCCCAACTCCGTGCCGTCGGGCTGGAAGCTCCACGGGATGAAGGCCGTGAAGCCGCCGGTCTCGTCCTGAACCGCGCGCACTCCGAGCAAGTGATGGAGCCGATCCTCGGCGGTGTCGGTGGTCCCGTACATCATCGTCGCCGAGCTGCGCAGCCCCAGCTCGTGGGCCGTGCGCATAACCTCCAGCCACTCGCCGGTGGTTTCCTTGTGGGGCGCGATCTCCGCCCGCACCGGGTCGCTCAGCAGCTCCGCCCCGGCGCCGGGGATGCTGCCCAGCCCGGCCGCCTTCAGCCGGGCGATGGTCTCCCGCACCGTCAGCTTGGACAGCTTGGCGATATACAGGATCTCGGTCACGCTCAGCGCGTGGAGCCAGGCCAGCGGGTAGCGCTCGCGGAGGCGGGTGAACAGCCGCTCGTAGTAGTCGATCTTCAGCTTGGGGTTGAGCCCGCCCTGGAGCAGCAGCTCGACCGGGCCCGGCGCGTCGCCGACGGCCAGCAGCTCCTCGACTTTCCGGTCGATCTCCTCGTCGCCCAGCACGTAGGCCTCGCCCGACTGGTCGGACGGCAGGCGGTAGAAGGCGCAGAAGCTGCACTGCACCCAGCAGACGTTGGTGTAGTTGATGTTCCGGCCGACCACATAAGTGACCACCGGTTGCGGGTGCCGCCGCCAGCGCACCTCGTCGGCCAGCGCCCCGAGCTCGTGGAGATTGGGGTGCGCGAACAGCCGCCGGCCGTCGTCGAGCGTCAGCCGCTCGCCGGCCAGCACCTTCGCCTCGATGTCCGCGATACCGCTCATGCGCTGACCAGATTGCTGATTGCTGATTGATGAGTGATGATTGCCATCCCTACTGCCCACTGCCTACTGCCTACTGCCTACTGCCCAAACCGCACGCTCGCCGCCGCCTGCTCGAACGCCGGCGCGGCCTGGTTGTACAGCTCCGGTGGCGCCTCGCCGGTCAGGACGCAGATCCGGTCCCGGTCGACCAGACAGTACTGCTTGACCTTGAGCTCGACGCCGCGCTCGGCCAGCAGGGCGTCGACCACCGCCACCTTGCGCTCGCCGTAGACCGCCTCACCTTGCCTCACCACCTGCCACCGGCCGCCGGGATGGGCCAGATCGCGGTCGCTCGCCAGGGCCTTGGCGAGCACCTCCTGCAGAGGCGATTGGGCCACGCCGGGCATCGTCACCACCGCCCAGGTCAGCCGCACCTTGCCCGCCAGCGGATGGTCGCCGGCCGGCACCAGCGTCCGCTCGCGGCCCGTCGGCGCCACCCAGCCGGCCGGCGCCGCCACCGTGACGGCTTCCGCCGACGCCGGCAATGCTTCCGTCTCGGGCGGTTGGCTCTGTCGGCCGCAGGCGCCCAGCACCAACGGGAGCACGACCGAAGCCAGGACGGCCCGCCTCACCTCGCCGCCTCGGCCGTGACCGGCTCGATGGGCCGGTACAACGCGTCGCGCTCGACCGGCTCGCGGCCGGCCTCGCGGATCAGCGCCAGCAGGTCCTCGTGGGTCAGCACCTGCCGCCGCTGGTGGACCGGATCGAGGGTGATTTCGTATTCCTGAATGGTCCCGTCGGTGTCGTCGGCGCCGTACCACAACGCGGCCTGGGTGACCTGGATCGTGTTCATGATCCAGAAGCTCTTGACGTGCTGGACGTTGTCCAGCATCAGCCGCGCCACGGCCACCTCGCGCAGGTCCTCCAGCCCGGTCGGGCCGGGCAGGTGGGCTAGCTGGGTCCGCTCGGGATGGAACGAAAGCGGGATGAAGCTGTTGATCCCGCCGGTCTCGTCCTGCAGCTCGCGCAGCCGGAGGAAGTGGTCGACCTTCTCCGGCGTCTGCTCGACGTGCCCGTAGAGCAGCGTGGCGTTGGACTTGAGCCCGACCCGGTGCGCCGTGCGGGCGATGTCGATCCAGCGCAGGCTGTCGCCCTTGGCCCAGAACAGCTCTTCGTGGACCCGGTCGCTGAACACCTCGGCCCCGCCGCCCGGGAGCATGTCCAGTCCGGCCTCGCGCAAGTCCACCAGCGCCTGTTCGACCGAGACCTTGCCGACCCGAGCGAGCTGCTCGATCTCGATCATCGTGTACGCCTTCAGCGTCGCCCGCGGGCGGATGTCCTTGATCACCCGCACCAGGTCAAGGTAATAGTCGTACGGCAGCTTGGGGTTGACGCCGCCGACCATGTGGATCTCGGAGATGGGGATGTCGAGGTAGGCGCGGACCTTGTCGCCGACCTCCTCGGGCGACATGGTGTAGCCGCGCTCGTGATCCTTGGGCAGGGCATAGAAAGCGCAGAACAGGCAGCCCTTGTTGCAGATGTTGGTGTAGTTGATGTGCTGGTTGCGGACGAAGTAGGCCCGGTTGCCGTTGTACCGCTCGCGGACGAGGTTGGCCAGGAACCCGACGGCATGGAGGTCACGGCACTCGTACAGCCGCACCCCATCGGCGTGGTCCAGCCGCTCCCCGGCCTCGACCTTCTCGGCCAGATCGGCCAGCCCGGCCCGTTCGATGCCCGTCCGAATCATCGGCAGCCCGCTCCACGACACCTGCGAGTTTGACGCCAAGACCGGGTTTTGTCCAGCGGAGCACCACCCGTCGCGGCCGTGGCCCTATCGGACCAGGATCCAGTCCAGCGTGGCTCCCGCCGGGGCGGGGGTGGCGAACTGGATAGTGAAGCCTTGGGCCGTCTTCTCCGGCACGCAGAGGGCCGTCAGCCAGCTTGGCGTGACGGACACCGCGTAGGCGGCGTCGGCCTCGGGGAGGCTGAACTTCACCGTCAGCTCGGTCCCGCCCGCCGGCACCGGGCGGTCGATGCCCCGGAGGTTGGCTGCCGCGGTGTCGGTGGCCGAGACGCCGCGAACGCTCTTGAGCGCCTTGCCGGTGACGTTGACGTCGCCGCCGCGGAGGACGAACTCGCCGGTCGCCGGCTCGACCACCAGGCTGCTCGAGCCGACCACGTCGTTGCGCCAGCGGATCGGCTGCGTCCGGCCATTGGGCTGGCGGAACATGATCGCCGTGTCGGTCACGTCGCCCGCGAAGTTAATGCCCACGTCGCACACCGAGCCGAGTTCGATCATCGTGCTCCACGGCGGCCGGGCGTCCTTGCGGCGCGACAACTGGTCCATCCCGCGGTGCGGCGAGGTCAGGCTGATGGCCGTCGGCACCTGCACCCGGCCGAGCTGCTGGACCTCGATGGTGGCGTTGTCCATGGTGGTGGGGAGCTGGTCGAACTGCCGAATGCGCAGCGGCCGGGGCTGCCACGGGTCGGGTCCGACCGGCTGCTCGACGGGGTCGCCCACCGCGAAGTCGAACCGGGTGCCGCGGTCGCCGGTCGGCGTCAGCTTCAGCTTCCGCGGGCAGGGATTGGTGGGGTAGACCCGCCCACCGGTCTGGTTGACGTCGGCCCAGCCTCGGGAGATGTCGTTGACCCAGGCGCCCGGAGCGATGGCATAGGCCAGCGGCACCTCGTGGCCGTCGGCGGTGTAGTTGTCGTCGCGGAACAGCTTTGGCGAGCCGCAGGGAGGAGCGGACCAGCGGCAGCGGAGGATCTTGATCACCTTGGTCCCGTCGTCGCGGCGCTCGAAGCCGTTGATCTGGTACCAGCGGTAGACCGGCCGATCCGGGCGCTGGGCATAGCCGCCGGCGAAGGACTGGTCGTCGGGCGTGATCACCTCGCTCGGGTCGGTGACGCAGAAGAAGCGGCCGATCACGTCCTCGGTCCAGGGACAGTCGGCGTCGCCCTCGATCAACCCGCCCTGGTAGTTGTAGACGTTGGCCAGGCCGCCGATATGACCCGGATAGGTCTTGCCCCGGTACGTCCCGGTCGGCAAGACGATGCGCACCTTGCCGGCGGTCAGCCACTTCTGCTCGTTCATGTTGATCAGCGGCCGGGAGTTGGCCAGCGTGTGGGCGTGGACCAGGCCGGGGGCGTAGGTCAGCTCGTCGGCGGACCAGTCCACCGCCTCGACGGTCGAGCGGAAGAAGTTGAGCACGCCGATGGTCTCGGCGTTGAGCACGATCCCGCCCTCGTCGCCGAAGCCGGAGAAGATGTCGCCCATGTACTTGAGCGTGCCGCTGATCACGAAGTCGTCGCCGACGGCGTAGTGCTCGCGGACGACCTGCAGCTCCATCGACTGGTTGTCGCAGTTCGAGTACCCCTCGACCTGCAAGCCCTTGACGTTGTGCTTGTTGTAGGCCAGCGAGCCGACCGGGTGGTCGTGCTTGAAGTCGGCGGTGAAGTAGTTGCAGCGCCGCTCGGGGTCCCAGCCGAGGGACTTGACCTGGGTGTAGTCGAACGGCGGGGCGTAGCCCATGGCGCTGGACGAGACGGTCAGCCTCATGCCGACGTACACGCCGCGGATCGTGTCCGTGTAGCAGCGCCGGTCCTGCCCCGCGGTGACCGGCTCCAGCAGTGGCATCATGTAGCTGGTGGCGCCGCTGATGATGTAGTTCTGGATGCCCTCGTTGGCGTACGAGCCCCAGTGCGGCAGCCCGTCGGGGCTGAGGTTGAGGATCCGCTCGTTGCGCAGCCCGGACCAGAGCCCGGTCTGCTCCTTGCCGATCTGCGGCACGTGGTAGGTGAGGAACCCCTGCCGGTAGTCCATCACGGTCACCGCCGGCCCGCGGACGCTGGTCTGGGTGCAGTTGCGCACCAGCAGCTCCTTCGGCGCGCCGGGCGGGATGACGATCACCCCACCCCCGCCGGCGGTCAGCTCCGCCAGCCCCTTGTCCAACGCCGCCTGCGCCCCGGCGGGCGTGGAGATGTCGCCGAACGACTCCAGCGGCCGGACGAACGGCTGGTCGGTGACCTGCGCCAAGGCGGCGGTGGCAAGCAGCAATAGGATCGGCGAGGTTCTCTTCACGGGTGGACCCCTTGTCCGCACAGAACGGCGTGCTGCGCCGTGTGGCGCGCAGAATGGCGGCTTGTCGCCGTGCGATCCACTTCACATTCAGCGCCAGTCATGGCTCCAGTCCGTTAGGCACCTGGGCGGCCCATCCTGCCGGTTCGGCGAGTGTTCCGCGACCGAAAGTTGCCGGAGACGGGACGGAAGGCCGACATCGCGGTCAATGCCCTGGGCCACCCGCTGTCCGCCTTGACACGTGTCACGTGACGCGCTACAGTATGGCCCATGATCCGGACGTTCGCGGACAAACGAACCCAGGAGCTCTACCTGACCGGGCGGGCCAAAGGGTTCCCTCGGGATGTGGCCGCCAGAGCCTCGCGCAAGCTCGAGTACGTGGACTTGGCGATATGCATCGATGACCTCAAGGTGCCCCCGGGCAATCGCTTGCATCGGCTGCGAGGTGATCGCGAGGGCCAGTACGCAATCGCCGTCAACGACCAGTGGCGAATCTGCTTCCGGTTCGAGGACGGGGATGCTTACGACGTCGAGGTCTGCGATTACCACTGAGACGAGGTGCAGACATGAGCATTGACCACACGGGACATATGCAGCGCCAGCCTACCCATCCTGGCGAGATGCTGCGCGAGGACTTCCTGCCCGACTACGGGCTCACCGCGTCCAGGCTCGCCGGCGCTCTTGGCGTGTCCCGGCAGTCGGTGAACGAGTTGCTACGCGAGCGGCGCGCCGTCAGCCCGGAGATGGCGCTGCGCCTGGGCAAGCTGTTCGGAAACTCACCTGCGTTCTGGCTCAATGCCCAGCGCGCGGTCGATCTGTGGGCCGCGGAGCAGGCCATCAGGGATGACGTGGCGGGCATCAAGACGCTGAGCGTCACCTGACCATCAAGTCCGGCGGACGGTCGCCGCGGAAGCACGTGCGCCATCGGCCCGCGTCAGCCTTCCAACCACTGCTGGTGCGCCTGGAGTTGGCCGCCGACACGCGCGACTGATTGGCAGGCACCGCGGGCTGTCCCGGGGCGCCCGTTGACCTTACCGCTCTCATGACCTGGAGCGGCGGAGTGCCGGCAGGCGCCGTGTCAGTCGTACCACCCATGCTCCCGCCGCAGGTCGAGGAGCATCTGGTAGCGCTCGGGCGGCATGCCTTTGAAGGCTACGTTGCTGGTGCACAGGATGTACCGGCCGCCCGGCATGCCGTGTCGCATGGCGTAGAGGATGTCGTCTCGGCACTCCTCGTCGGTGCCCGTTTGGAGCAGGCCGCAGTTCACACCGCCCAGCAGGCAGATGCGGTCGCCGACCAGGCGCTTGACTTCGGCGATGTCCACGCTGCCCTGGGGGTCGAGCGAGTGCAGGCCGTGGGCGCCGGAGTCGACCAGGTCGTCGAGGATGGGCATGATGTTCCCGTCGGTGTGCTTGATCACGTAGGCGCCCAGGTCGCGGTAGCCTTGGACCAGCCGGTGCAGGTAGGGCGTGACGAACTCGCGGAACATCGGGGGCGAGAGGAACGGGCCGGTGTTGAAGCAGTAGTCGGCGCACAGGGCGAAGCCGTCCAGGCCGTGGTCGAGCAACCGCTTGCCCCGCTCCAGGGCCTGGTCCACCATCGCGTCGGCGGCGCGTTTCATCTCGTCCGGCTGCTCGAACAGGCGGACGGTGAAGTCGACCATGTTGGTGCCGTTGGGAATGCCATAGGTCGCGTCGCCGTGGCAGAGGTAGAGGTACCGCTCGCCGACCTGCTCCCGCACGCGACGGATGACCTCGATCCGGGCCTCGTCGTCGGGCGAGCGGGTCTCGAACAGGATGCTGTAGTCCAGCGCCTCGTAACAGGCCACGTAGTCATCGGCGATCCGGCCGATCAGCTTGTCGCGCTCGGCGGCGGACACATTGGCGAAGGCTTCGGCGCGGAACCAACGGCGGCCGAAGAACTCCTCGGTGAGCTGGAATTCGAGCTCGAAGGTGGGCACCAGTCCCGCTGGCGGCTGCCCGGTCAGCGCGGCGACGGCGGTTTCTCGCGGCGTCCTCGGCATGGCACGGCTCCGGCGAGAGGATAGAGGGTCAGAGCGGGCGGTGCAAGGGGGAGGTGGCGAGGTGGCGAGGTGGCGTCGATCCCCACTCCCCATTCGCCGCTCTCCTCGCCCCGCCACCTTCCGGCGCGAGCGATGTCGAAGCGGTTAGGACCGGATGAATCCAGACGGATGGGGAGTCAGCGATGACTGTGCAACGGCTGCTGGGCGCGTTGGCGTTGGCGTTGGTGCTGGCGGTGGCCTCGAGCGAGGCCAAGACCAGCTACGATTTCGAGTACGGCGTGGACATCGACACCAACTACGTGTTCCGCGGCGCCGAACGCGGGCCGGCGGGGCTGACCGGCAATGTCGGCCTGATCGCCGGCATCGGGCACGGGGTCAGTCTGCGCGCCGGGCTGTGGCAGTACTACCAGATCAGCAACGAGGTCGGGTTCGGCGAGAGCAAGTACCACCTCGGCGCCGTCTACCGCCCGCCGCTGATCGGCTGGCTGGGGTGGCTGGAGGGTGGCTGGATCTACTACGACAACACCAGCCGGTTGGTGCCGCGGATCACCTTCCCCGGTGACAACACCGGCGGGCGGGACACCCAGGAGTGGTACCTGCGCGCGCGGTTCAAGCTGCCCGGCGATCCGACCATCGATTTGCTCCAGGACTTCGATCAGCGGACCGGGACCTACCTCAAGTTCAACGCCGGCAAGGAGTTCAACCTGCCCGGACGGTGGAGCCTGGGCGTGAACGGGTCGGTCGGCCTGGACTTCGGCCGCGGGGTGGACACCTGGCGCGACGCCAAGGCGCAGGCCAGCCTCTTCTACGACCTGGTCCCCGGCCTGAAGCTGCAAGGGACGGTCGACCTGTGGATCCCGTCCAACCAGGTCGATCCCACCGCCGACGGTCTGACGCCCGTGTTCTCCTTCGGCATCGTCGGGATGCCGACGTTCTGACGGTCGGGCGGGGCGCCGGTGCGCCGGCGCCCCGTCCGGTGGAACTTACTCAAGTCCGGCGTATCAAAGCCGATGATGATTCGTTCGGGCTGGTTCGTCACGCCTCGGCCGTGGCCGGCCGCCTGGGCTGGGAGGATTGGGCCTCGATGGCGGAGCTGACCCGGCGAGCACTGTTGGCCCGTGTGCCGGACCTCGCCGGTCTCGATCTGAGCGGGATCGACCTGACCGACGCCGATCTGCGCTCGGTCGATCTCCGCGGCGCCAACCTCTGGAAGGCCGTCCTCCGTCGCATCAACCTGGTCGGGGCGGACCTGACCGAAGCCAATCTGATGGGCGCGAACCTGATGCGGGCCAACCTGCGACAGAGCAAGCTGGTCTCGGTCAATCTCTACGGGTCCAATCTCCGCGAAGCCAATCTGAGCGAGGCGGAGCTGCGCAGCGCCAATCTGGCCGGGGCGAACCTGATCGGCGCCAACCTGGCCAGCGCCGACCTGAGCGGCGCGAACCTCAACCGCTGCAACCTCAACGACGCCAACCTGGCGGGCGCCAAGCTGATCGGCGCCAACCTCCGCGCCGCGCACGGCGCGGCCAACCTCAACGGCGCCTTCTACGCCATCGGCGGGACCCACCCCACCCTGCTGCCCGACGGCTTCGACCCCGAGCAGCACGGCATGGTCCGGGTCAGCCAGTAGCCGATTCGCCGCCGGCGCCCGAGACGAGGACCTCCGGCCACTTTCGGGACAGGATCACCCAGCCCAGCAGGCCCAGTCCGGCGAATGCCAACGGCGCCAGCAGCGGCGGGATGAGCACGGCCCCGGAGGCGAAGTCGAATCCGTCCTCGAGCCGGTCTTCGTTGTGGAGGACCAGACCGGTCAACCCGACCAGGACCGAGGCCAGGCACAACCACCCCGCCGCGGCCCGCGGCCCCGGCCGCCAACTCGCCGCCGCAAGCAACAGCGCCGCCGACAAGAGCAACGCGGTCACCACGGGCGTGTAGGCCAGAGGGTGCGCGTCCCAGGTCCCACGGTGGTCCAGGAAGGTCTCGACGAACAGGGTCAGGTAACCCCCAACGAGCAGCCAGGTGACCAGCCGCTGGAGGCTCAGGCGCTGCCACATGCGCGATCTCCGCCGGCTATTGTGCGTCCGATCGCCGCTTCGTGACAGAGCCGGTCAGGCCCCCGCCTTGTCCGCCACAGTCGGCACGCCCAGTCGGCGCAGCAGGACCATCATCGGGCAGGTATTGGTGAAGGCCGACTGGACCAGGTTCAGGCCGACGAACGCCGTGAACCACAACCAACTCAGCCGCCACTCCCCGTGCAGCGCCAGGCTCAACAAAATGAACCCTCCGGCGATGCCGCGCAACGCCCTCTCCACCGTCATGACCACGCTCCGTATACCCCTAGCGGGTACCACCCACAACGCTCGGATCGCCGTCGATGGTTCCCGTGAAACACGTGAACCGTGACGCCGCGGCCGTCGTCGGAAGGTCTGGGAGTGTCGCACATGGCGAACCAGAGGCTGACCCGACACGGCCTGACGGTGGGCGCGGTCCTGGGGCTGCTGGCCCTGGCGGCGGCGTGCCTGGTGGCGGTCCGGGCGACCGGCGCCGAGACGCCGCGTTGGCAGCGGCCCGGGCCGTGCGAGGTATCGACCACCACCGCCGAGTGGCGCGACCAAGCCCGGCGGCGCGAGGTGCCGGTGCGCCTCTACCAGCCCTCCGGCGACGGCCCGTTCCCGGTGATCGTCTTCTCCCACGGCCTCGGCGGCACGCGGGACGGGTACTCCTACCTGGCCAACCGGTGGGCCTCGCAGGGCTACGTCTGCATCCATCTGCAGCACGTCGGCAGCGACGACTCGGTCTGGCGCGGCGCCGACGACAAGGTCAAGGCCATGAAGCGCGCCCTGGCGGATCCGCGCCACGCCATGAACCGGCCGCTGGACGTCACCTTCGCCATCGACACGCTGACCCGGCTCAATGGCGAGGCGGGCCCGCTCAAGGGCAAGCTGGAACTGGCCCGGATCGGGCTGGCTGGCCACTCCTTCGGCGCCTACACCACGCTGGCGACCATCGGGCAGTCGTTCGCCGGCGCGCGGCAGGCGGCGGGGCGGTTCAAGGACGAGCGGATCAAGGCGGCCATCGCGATGAGCGCGCCGGTCCCGTCGCAGGCGAAGGACCTCGAAGCGGTCTTCGGCGGGATCACCACGCCCTGCTTCCACATGACCGGGACCAAGGACGAGGTGGCGGCGCTCACCGACACCAAGCCGGACCAGCGGCGGCTGCCCTACGACCACAGCCAAGGCGAGCGGTACCTGATGATCCTCGATGGCGGCGACCACATGATCTTCGCCGGCCACGCCGGTCCGGGGACCGACCAGGCCCGCGAGGCCGCCTTTCTGGAAGCCATCCTGGCCGGGTCGAGCGCGTTCTGGGACGCTCACCTGAAGGACGACGCCGAGGCCCGGCGGTGGCTGGCCAAGGGCGGCTTCGCGGCGCTGCTGGGCCGCTTCGGGACGTTCGAGCAACGGGCGGACTGACGGAGGAGGAGCGCCGGCCCGGCTCACGAAGGACGCCCGCGTCCGGAGGTGACCGGCGGTGGTCTATACTTCCCTGAAGGCGCGCGCCGCGGAGCTGTCGAGTCGCTCGCTGCACCGGCTGGCCGGCGCGGGGAGTTGGTCGGAGGGTCGTGAGGAGCGGCGGCGCCAGTGGCTGGACATGCTCGGGCTGGACCCATTGCCCGAGCGCGGCGACTTGGCGGTCGAGGTCACCGGGGTGGTCGAGCGCGATGACTTCGTGGTCGAGAAGCTCCACTACCAGATGCTCCCCGACTGCCGCATCACGGCCAACCTCTACCGGCCCCGCGAGGTCCGCGCGCCACTGCCGGGCGTGGTCTACGTCTGCGGCCACTCACCCCGCGGCAAGTTCCATTACCAGCCGCACGCGCGATGGTTCGGCCGCCACGGGTACATCTGCCTGATCGTCGACACCATCGAGATCGGCGAACTGGTTTCGACCCATCACGGCACCTACCACAAGGGGTACTGGCACTGGTACAGCCAAGGCTATAGCCCGGCCGCGACCGAGGTCTGGGCGGCTATGCGCGGCGCGGACTACCTCTGCCAGCGGCCCGAAGTCGACCCGCTGGCGCTGGGCATCACCGGGATCTCGGGCGGCGGGGCCATCGCCTGGTTCACCGGCGCGGCCGATCCACGCTTCCGGGTGGTGGCGCCGGTCTGTCAGACCGGGACCATGGAGCAGCAGGTCGCCGAGCGGACCATCGACGGTCACTGCGACTGCACCACCTGGGTCAACCACCTGGGCTGGGACCTGACCGACGTGGCGGCGCTGATCGCCCCGCGGCCGTTGTTCGTCGGGTCGGCCACCGAAGATTGCATCTGGCGGCCGTGGTCCAATCGCGAGTTGCTCCACCGGGTGCGCAAGCTATACCGCGCGCTGGGCTGCGAGGAGCTGTTCGAGGTGGTCGAGGACATCGTCCCCCACAGCTACACCCCCAAGATCCGCACCGCTCTGTTCGCCTGGTTCGACCACCACCTCAAGGGTCTGCATGGCGGCGCGGTCGAGGATCTCGACGGCGACGATCTGGACGACTCGGTCCTGACCGTCTTTCCCGGCGGCCAGCCGCCGGCGGACGACCAACTGGTCACGGTTCACGACCGGCTGATCCCGCTGCCCGACCCGCCGGTCATCGACGGCGCGGCGAGCCTGGCGGCGCACCGGGACGCCACCGTGGCGCGGCTGCGGGAGCTGACCTTCCGCCATCTGCCCGAGCCGCGTGAAGTGCCTGCGCACAGCGCCCGGCCGCGCGGGTTGAGCGGCGAGGTAGCCTACAGCTCGTACCGCTTCGAGACCGAGCCGGGGCTGCCGCTCCAGGCCTGGCTGCTGATGCCCGTGGACGGCCCGTTCCCGTGTCCGGTGGTGGTCGGCCCAACCCAGCCCGAGGCGCGCTCGACCTTCAGCGCGCAGGGCAGCGGCCTGCCCGGCTTGCCGGCCGGCGTGGGTCGCGGCACGGTGGAGGTCCGCGGCACCGGCGACACGTCCATCGGGCCGGGGCTGGAATGGACCGTGCGCCGGTCCTATCCGTTGCTGGGCATGTCGCTCCCGGAGCGGCGCACGCTGGACCTTCTGCGCGGCCTGGACGTGCTCCGCGAGCAGCCGGGCGTCGGCCGCCTGGCGGTGTACGGCACGGGGTACCAGGCGGCGCTGGCCATCTACGCCGCGGTTCTCGACCCGCGGATCTCCGAGATCATCCTCAAGGATCCCGTCGACACGCACTGGAACGGCGGCCCGGAGTTCTGTCACGTACTCCGCGTCGGCGACCTGCCACACAACCTGGCGCTGGTCTACCCGCGCCGGATCACCTTCGTCGGCGCGGTGCCCGAGGGGTACCAGTGGACGAAGCAGACCTACGGCGCGGCCGGCGCCGGCGACCGGTTCGTCGAGCTCGCCGATCTTCGCGAGTGGCGGCCGGCCGTTGACTGAGCCCATCAGGGGGTGACCCATGACACAGGCTACTGAAGGCTGGTCGGAGCGCTTGGCGACACCGCCCGCCGAGATTCCGGACGCCGGGCTGTCGCCGCTGCTCGCGCCGGGTGAGACGCCCACCGCGGAGTCGTGGCGGGAGCAGCGGGCCGACCTGCGGCGGCGTTGGACCCGGCTGCTGGGCCAGGCGCCGGCCCGGCCCGAGGACCTGACGCCGACGGCCCTGGAGCGGGTCGATCTGCCTGCCTGCCGGGCCACCGTCTACGTTCAGCCGACGGTTGGCGGGCGCCGGCAAAGGGTGGTCCTGCTCGAGCCGAAGGAGCCGGCCGGCTCGCCGCCGCCCGCCGCGCTGGTGCCGTTCTACCAGCCGGACACCATGGTCGGCTTCGACTTCAACGCCTGGCAGCCGCTGACCGAGCGGCCGGTGGTGCAGTTCGGCCGGCAGCTTGCCGAGCAGGGTTACGTGGTGGCCTGCTGCCAGGCTTTCCCCTACCACGAGGCGCCGGCCGACCTAACCGGCAAGGGGCTGGACGCCTGGCGCGTGGCGGCGGAGCACCTGCTCGCCGAGTACCCGCGCTGGACCGGGATGGGCAAGCTCACCTCCGACGCGCGGCTGGCGCTGGACCTGCTGTTCGCCGAGGCCGAGGTGGATCGTCGCCGGGTGGTCGTCGCCGGTCACTCGCTGGGCGGCAAGATCGCCTTCTACACCGGCGCGTTGGACGACCGGATCAAGGCCGTGGTGGCCTCCGACTTCGGCATCGGGTGGGGCTTCACCAACTGGTCGGACATCTGGTACCACGGCCCGAAGGTGTCCGAGCCCGACTTCCCGCGCGCCCATCACGAGCTCTTGGCGCTGCTCGCCCCGAGAGCGTTCCTGCTGGTCGCCGGCGACGTGGACGGGGCGCGGAGCTGGCCCTACCTGACCGCGGCCCGGCCGGTCTACGAGCTGCACGGCCGGACGACGGCCTGCGGCCTGTTCGACCACGGCACGGGGCACACGCCGACCGAGGAGTCGCTGCGGGCGGCCTGGTCATGGCTGGCCGAGCAGTTCGACCTGCCGCCGCGCGACTGGTCGCTGAAGGTGGCGGTGTAGTGCGCCGCGTGGTAGCGGTCAGACCTCGATGTCGGGCGCGGACTCGCCGAGGGTGAAGGTGGCGTCGGGCGTGCCGATCCGCTCCCTGGCCCGCTGACGGAGGGCGGCCGCCTCGGCCTCGCGCGCGGCATCCTCGTTGCCGGTCAGCCGCAGGAGCTCCGAGGCCTCCCACAGCTCGGCCTCGGTCAGGTGGCGCGTCTTCTGAGTCTTGGCCAACTCCGCCAGCCTCTGCTTCGCCGCCGCGACTTCGCCCATGATGCACTCCTCGCCACTACCACGCCCATCCCATGATACACAATGGCAGACGCTCACCACAACCCCGTGTTCCGAATCGCGGACGGGAGGAATCACGGATGAGAGGGGCGAGTAGGCTCACCGAGGGTGGAGACGAGGCCCTGTTCGGATCCTGCACTTCGAGGCTTGCCCGGCATCCTGGCTCATCCTGTTCTGACGAGATTCCCCCTCCCGGAGGACGCCATGCCTGGTGAATCGTGGCTGCCGCTCGACCCGCGACGGGTCGAGGTCGGCGGTGTGATCGGCGAGCGGATCGAGCGCACCTGGCGGGGCAACCTGCTGCGACTCGACTGGGACCGCGATTTCCTCGCGCCGTTCGAGGCACGGGAGTCCGAGAGCGGCTACATCGGGCTCGGGAAGAGCCTCGAGGCCGTCTGCCGGCTGGCCGCCTGGACGGGCGACGCCGACCTCGGCGCGTTGCGCCGGCGGCTGCTGGACCGCGTCGCCGGGGCGCAGCAGGCCGACGGGTACCTGGGCATCATGGTCCCCGACCGGCGGGTGTCCACCTGGTGGGACCTTCACGAGATCGCCTACCTGATTCAGGCTTTGGTGACCGACGCGGCGGACAACGACGCCGGCGACTCGGCCGAGGTGGCGGCTCGGCTCGGGACCTGGGTCGTGGCGGAGGCCGACGCCGCGCGGATGGCGCCGCTCGGTGAGCGGGTCTGCGCGCACTTGTCGCTGATCGGCCTGGACCGGGCGATGCTGGGCCTGTACCGGCTCACCGCCGACGAGCAGTTCCTGGACTTCGCCCTCGACCGGCTCGGGCTCGCCACTTGGGACTTCCCCATCGTCGAGGGCCGCCACGAGCGGGTCGAGGGTCATGCCTACGCCTACTTCGCGCGCTGCCTGGCGCAGTTGGAGCTGTACCAGCTCACCGGCGACCCGGCGCTGCTGACCGCCACCGAGCGGGCGGTGGCCTACCTCCGCTCGGGCGGGCTGGTGATCTCCGGAACCTGCAGCCAGAGCGAGTGCTGGCATTCCGACCAGCGCTGCGACGGCGAGCTGGGCGAGACCTGCGCCACCGGGTACTGGCTCCGGCTGCTGGACCAGCTTGTCCGGCTGCGGGGCGAACCGGCGCTGGGCGACTTCATGGAGCGCGCGCTGTACAACGCCCTGTTCGCGGCGCAGTCGCCGGACGGGCGGAGGCTGCGCTACTACTCGCCGGGCGAGGGCGACCGCAAGTTCTGGGAGCGCGATACCTACTGCTGTCCCGGCAACTTCCGCCGGATCATCGCCGAGCTGCCGCGGATGCTCTACTACCGCACGCCCGACGGGCTGGCCGTCAACCTCTACGCTCCTTCCCGGGCGGCGGCGGAGGTCGACGGCGTCGCGGTCGAGCTCGCCTGTGAGACCGACTACCCGCGCTCGGGGCTGGTCCTGCTGACCGTCAACCCGAGCGAGCCGGCCACCTTCACGCTACGGCTGCGCCGACCGGGCTGGATGGACCAAGCGGCGCTGGCGGTCAACGGCGCGGCCGTGGCGGACTGGTCCATCGCGCGCGAGTGGCGGGCGGGCGACCAGGTGACCCTTGACTTGGCGATGCCCTGGCGGTTCGTGGCCGGGCTCGGCGTCAACGACGGCCGGGTGGCGTTGATGCGCGGGCCGGTGGTGTTCGGCGCGGACCCCGGCCGGCAGGGCGAGCTGGTGGGCGACCCGGCCGCGGTGATGCTCCGCGCCGACGGCCTGGCGGAGCCAGAGCCGGACGACAGCCGGCCGGGCGGGATGACGGCCACCGCGGTGCTGGCCGGCAGCGGCCGGGCGGAGGTGCGGCTGACCGACTTCCCCGACCCCGGCCTCGCGCGGACCTACCTGCTCCTGGACCACCCCGAGACGGCCGGGCCGGACCACCTCCTGAGCCGTGCCGAGGTTTGACCCGTCCCGGTGGCTTGACTATACTCACCAGGGCAGCGGAGGAGCAGCTTGGACCGCTTGGGAATCGCCACCGCCGGCAACTGGATCGTCGACCGGGTCAAGCTGATCGACCACTGGCCGGAAGAAGAAACGCTGGCGTTGATCGGCGACGAGAAGCGGGGCGGCGGCGGGGGACCCTACAACTGCATCGCCGACCTGGCCAACCTCGGCGTGGATTACCCGCTGACCGGCGTCGGCTGCATCGGCGACGACGGCGACGGCGCCTGGATCCGGGCCGACCTCGAGGCGCGGCGGATCTGTCATCAGTGGATCCGGGCCGTGGACGCGCCGACCAGCTACACCGACGTGATGAGCGTCTCGGCCACCGGCCGCCGGACCTTCTTCCATTGCCACGGCGCCAACGCGCGGTTCGGGCCCGAGCACGTGCCGTACGGCGAGCTGACGGCCCGAGTGGTCCACCTGGCCTACCTCTTGCTCCTGGTCCGCCTGGACGAGCGTGACCCGGAGTTCGGCACGGTCGGCGCGCGGGTGCTGGCCGGACTCAAGGACACCGGCGTGACCACCTGTCTGGACGTGGTCTCGGAAGACAGCCCGCGCGTGCCGGAGGTGGTCATCCCGGCGCTGCGTTACGTCGATTGCTTTGTGTGCAACGAGCTGGAGGCTGGGGTGATCACCGGGTTGACCACCCGCACCAAGTCGATCTCGGCCGGCGGCGACAGTCACCTGCCGGAGCCGCAAGTGGTCAGCCACCTGAACGGCGACGGCGTCCGCCGCGCCGCGGCCAGGTTGATCGACTTGGGCGTGCGCGAGCAGGTGGTGATCCACATGCCCGAGGGCGGCTACGCGCTGCGACGCGACGGAACGGAACGGTTCCAGCCGTCGCTGCAAGTGCCTCAGGAGGACATCGCCGGGGCCAACGGCGCGGGCGACGCGTTTTGCGCCGGCGTGCTGCATGGTCTGCACGAAGCCTGGGCGCTGGACCGCACTCTGGAGTTGGCGGTGGCCACCGCCGCGGCCAGCCTCCGCGACCCGACCACCACGGCCGGGGTCGGCAGCCTCACGGAAACCCTGTCCCTCCTGACCAGGTACCCGCCACGGCAACCGGCCATGTAAGCTGTCCCGAGACCGGGCCGTCAGGACTCACCGCGATCCGGCTCCGCCCGGAGCAAGCCGGCGGTCCAATCGACCACGCGGCCAGCCAGGGCTATCGCGCTCTCGGCCTCGGAGAGGTTTGGCGCCTCAAACCCCGGATACCGACCGGCCGTCTCGTACAGCGTTAGCCGCTCCTCGTCCGCTTCGTCGATGGCCGGCGCCGCGCCGGGTCGCAGCAGTTCGCGCAGCCGCCGAAGGTCGTGGACGAAGGGGAAGGGCTGGCCCTGTGAGACCAGCAATGCCTTGAGGCACTTCTCGACGCACTGTTGGGCGTGATAGCAGACGGCGCCAGCCGGGCAGTCCTTACCCAGAGTCAGGGCGTGGCGCCCAATGACGAGGTCGTCTTGAGCACGACGCAGCCATTCCCCGGCCACCGCCAGGTGGTCATCGCCGGCGGGCATAGAGCACCTTGCCCTCGTGCGCAGCGGGGTACTCGATGGTTCCGACCACGTCGCGCCGACGCCGCATGTCCTCCGTGGTGGTGACGACGATGTCTTTGGCCACGTCACAGTCGCGCACGGCCATCCGCATGGCCAGAGCGGCTTCCAGGCGAGACTTGACCTCCGGGAGTACCACCAGCAGGTCCACGTCGCTGTCCGGAGTCCCTTCTCCGCGGCCGTGGGAGCCGAACAGGATGACCTGCTCCGGCTGGAACTCGTCCACCAGCCGACGCACCATGGTCTTGAGCAGCCTGTCTGTCGCCTTGCGCATGACCTGCCCCGGCTCCCATTGTACTTCAGGCCAACGCCTCGGCGATCTCCACCAGGCCGAGATAGGCGAACAGGGCCAGGGCGAGGACCAGGGCCAGATTGGTCGCCCAGCCGCTGCGCAGCTCGCCGACCCAGTCGCGGCGGTTGTTCAGGTACAGGAGGGTAGCCGCCAGAAACGGCACGAACAGGGCCCCGACCACCGTGTAGACCATCACCACCGCCACGGGCTTCTGGACCCAGAGGAGGAGCATGGGCGGGAAGACCAGCCACAGCAGGTAGCCGCGGTACCACACCGAGCGAGTCGAGACCAGGGCCCGGTGCTGGTCGGCCGGGAGGCCCTTCATCAGCCCCACGAAGTCGCAGAAGAGGTAGGGATCGGCCTGCCAGACGCCCAGCATCGAGGTCGCCACCGCGCCCCAGAAGCCGAGCAGGAACATCATCGACCCGGCCGGTCCGAGCAACTCCCCGACCATCGCGGACATGCCGACCACCGCTTTCGCGTTGGCGACCTCGATGCCCCGGGCGCGCAGCACCACCGCCGCCAGGACCATCACCGCCAGGCCGAACAGGCCGGTCAAACCGTAGGCCACCGCCAGGTCGACCCGGACCGACTTCAGCCAGTCCGCCCCCTCCCACCGCTTCTCGCGGATCCAGTAGCCGTAGGCCAGCAGCGTGACGCTGCCGCCCACCCCACCCATGACGCTCAAGACGGCCTTGACGCCGCCGGGCGGCACGCCGGCGCTCGCGACGACCTCGCTCAGCGACCGCAACGGCGGCTGGACCGCCAGAGCGCAGCCGACCAGGGTCACGAACATCAGGGCGACGAACAGCTTGATCAGCTTCTCGAACCGATCGTACCCGCCGGCGATCACGAACCCGGCGGCGGCCAGCGCGTGGACGATGCCCCAGGTCTGCACCGACAGCGCCGGCGCCAGGGCATGACCGGCAAGGCCACAGGCGGTGGTAAGCGCGCCACCGACGACGAACGACCAAAGCACGAGGTAGACCAGAAAGCACCAGGCAAAGCCTCGGCCGAGCCGCTGCGCCCAGCCCTCGAGGAGGGTCGTCCCGGTGGCGAGCTGCCAGCGGGCCAGGCCCTCGTTGAGCACGTACTTGAGCAGCGCGCCGATAACCGCCGCCCAGGCGATGGTGAACCCGTACCTGGCCCCCACCGCCGAAGCCGCCACCAGGTCGCCCGCGCCGACCCCGGTCGCGGCCATGGCGATGCCGGGGCCGATGATGCGCAGATACGAGACCCCGCCGTGCGGCGGCTCGGGCGCCGATTGCTCACTCATGACGCGCGCCGGTTCGCGGCACACAGACGGAGACCTGCCTAAAGCGGCGCGGGTGGACGCAGTGGACGCGGTGGACGGAGTGGACGGAGTGACGCTTGTTATACCTGCCGGTTAGTCCACTCCGTCCACGTCGTCCACTTCGTCCACTGCATCCGTCGCGCGCGCCCGCCCTCGTTGGCCGTTCCGCCCGCCTGTGCTACCATCCTGCCCGGAGTGTGGTCATGCGGTGGCGTTGGGCGGTGGCGCTGTTGATGGCCGGCGTCCCCATCGCCGCGCAGGACGTGTTCATCGGCGGACGGGTGGACGCCGAGTTGGTGGCCGACCGCTCGACCCGCTTCGAGCTCGGCCGCGAGGCGGGGATCGACCTGACCTTCACCAAGCCCGGCGCGCTCGACGCCTACTTCGACCTGTGCGTCGCCGGCGGCCGGGCACGGGTGCAGGAGCTGTACCTGTCGCCGCCGCAGACGAAGCGGGTGGTGACCGTCAAGGTCGGCCGGTTCCTCCTGCCCTACGGCGATCCGCGGACCGACCCGGTGGACCGCTATGTCGACGGCGCGCCGGACCTGTTCGATCCGTACCGCGACTGGCGCACCGGCAACGTCTTCCTGGACCTCGACGCCACCGGCGTGGGGCTGGCCCGGACCTTCGGCCCGCTGAGTCTCGACCTGGTCGGCGCGTCCAGCCCCAACGAGGACCTGCTGGGCGCGGGCCGGGCGATGCTCGCCCACGGCGACTGGCGCGGCGGGGCGTCGGTCTTCTGGGGCTCGGACCGCACTGGCGCGGCGATGCGCCAGGTGGCCCTCCACGGCGCCTACCACGGCCGGCGGTGCGAGGTCAGCGGCCAGCTCTTCACCGGTGAAGCCGGCACCGGCGACCATCGCGGCTGGCTGGCGCGGGCCAGCTACCGGCTGCCCGACCTGCCCTTGTCCCTGTTCGTGGCGCAGACTCTGTACAACGACGACACGCGGACCGCGGTCAGCGCCACCCGGCTCGGCGGCTGGTACCGGTTCGATCAACACTATCGCGCCGAGGCCCGGTACGAGTTCATCCAGGCGCCGGCGCCGAACGGCGACAACCGGTTCGTGGCCCGGGTGATGGCGGTCTTCTAGCCCGACGGAGCGAGACGTGGACGACCTCTGGCTGGCCCAAGACGTCGAGTTGCGCTGTCCGCGCTGCGGGCACGATTTCCGCACCGCGTTGCGGGTGATCGCCGACACCGCGCGGGACCCTCAGGTGCTGGCGCTGGCCGAGGCGCAGGCCCTCAACCTGGTGGTCTGTCCCACCTGCCGGCACGAGCACCTGGCCGAGGTGCCGGTGCTGTTCCACGACGCCGACCGGTGCAAGGCCCTCGTCTACCTCCCGGCCACGGTCGACGAGGCTGACGCCGAGGCCATCGTTACCGGGCTGCTGGCCCGCTACGTGAGGGTCGAGGAGTCCGTGGCGGACCTGGAGCACCTCCTCGCGCCGACCATCTACCGTGAGGGCGACGAATTCCTGGCCGCGGTCTCGGGTTTCGGTGACCTGGCCGCCGGCGACGAGCTGCACCCGCACCTGGCCGAGGCGCTGGCCTTCGTCCGGGCCATCGACGCCGGCCCCTCGGTGACGCAGCTTCTGGAAGCCATCGAGGACGTGACCGATCTGCCCCAGCTTGTCGGCCTGCTCAACGAGCAGCCGGCGCTGCTGGAGCCAGGCACCGTTCAGGCCCTGGACCGGCTGGCCGAGGCGGCCGCGGCCGCCGAGCAGTCGGCCGTGGCCGAACTGCTGGCCGATCTGGCGGCCGCGCTCCGGGCGCACTCCCCGGCCGAGGAAGCCGAAGACGAGGACGCCCCCAGCCAGGTCCGCGGGTTGCTGGCCGCCGGCGATCTGGAATCGGCGTCCGAGTTTCTGGAGCCACCGGTGCGGCGCACTGGCGAGGACGCGCGGCGGGCGCTGCTGACCAGCACCGAGCCGGAGCTGCGCGAAGGCTTCACCGAGCATGCCAGGCTGTTCGGTGAACTGCTGGAGTCGATGCTCCACCCCAGCCAGGAAGCGCCGGCCGAAGAGAACGAGGACCACGGTCTGGAGGGCTTCCGCGAGCTCTTGGAAGCGCCCACGCTGGACCTGGCGGTGGAGGTGCTCCGGCGCCATCCCGGCCTGGTCTCCCGCGCCGGCGTGGCGCGGCTGCGCGAGTTGGAGGAGCAGGCCCGCGACGCCGACAAAGAGGCGCTGGCCAGCCACCTCGAGATGCTGGTCCACACCATCTACGTCACGGCCGAGGACGAGGACGAGCTGGAGCGCGACGATGCCGGCCGATGAGAGCGGGATCGAGCCCTGGGCCGGCGAGCCCGAGGACGAGCCGACGCCGGACTGGCAGGACGTGCCGGATGGCCACAAGGCCGGCTACGTGGCTGTCATCGGCCGGCCGAACGTGGGCAAGTCGTCGCTGGTCAACATCCTGATCGGCGAGCCGCTGGCGCCCACCTCGCCGGTGCCGCAGACCACCCGCCGCCGGCTGCTCGGCATCCTCAGCCTGGACCTGGCCCAGGCCGTGTTCGTCGATACCCCGGGGATCCACCAGCCGCGGCAGCCGCTGGGCAAGATGATGGTCCGGGCGGCGGACCAGGCCCTGATCGATGCCGACCTGGTGCTGTGCGTGGTGGACTGCAGCCGCGAGCCGGGCGAAGAGGACCAGTTGGCGGTCCAACGCGCCCAGCAGGCCGCGGCGCCGGCGTTCCTGGTGATCAACAAACTCGACCTCTGCCCCGACGGCGGCTTCCGTGCCGGATTCGAGGCGCTGCTGCCCGAGGTGCCGCACTACGGCACCTCCGCCACCGCCGGGACCGGCGTGCCGGAGCTCTTGGAGGCGGTCCTGGCCGCCCTGCCCGAGAACCCGCCCTTCTTCCCCCCCGACCAGGTCACCGACGTCTTCGAGCGCGAGGTGGGCGCCGAGCTGATCCGCGAGGCGGCGCTGTTGCTCTTGCAGCAGGAGCTGCCCCACGCCGTGGCGGTCAAGGTCGAGGACTGGAAGGAGCGCCCCAACGGGATGATCTACCTGTCGGCCCTGGTGATCGTCGAGCGCGAATCCCAGAAGGGCATCGTCATCGGCAAGGGCGGCCGGATGCTCAAGACCATCGGCACCCTGGCCCGCGAGAAGCTGGAGAACTGGCTCGGCCAGCGGGTCTACCTCGACCTGCGCGTGAAAGTCTACCGCAACTGGCGCAAGGACGAGAACACCCTCCGCTGGCTCGGCTTCGCGGGGGAGTAGGCGGTGCTTCGGGCGACGCCGCGACGGACCTCACCTCAGCAATTGGCGCACCGTGGCCATCGGCAGGAACAGATGCAGGGGATGATCCAGCAGGGGCTCGAACCCGAACCGCCGGTAGAACGCGACCACAGTTTCGTCGCTGGCGTGCACCACCACGCACAAGGCGCCGAGTTGCTCCGCCACCGCCACGCACCGACCCAGTGCGTCGGCCATCAGCCACGAACCGGCGCCGCGGCCTTGGAGTCGCTTGTCGATCGCCAGGCGCCCCAGCAGAATAGCCGGCAGCCGCTGGTGCGGCGGTAGCTTCCGCCGCGAGTCCTCTGGCAGTTCCTCGCGCTCCAGGGCATAGGCGCTGAGGGTGTAGTACCCGAGGACGCCCGGCTGCCCTTCCTCGCGCAGCACGAAGACAGCGGCGACATCCCGGCGGACGTCCTGCCGGGCGATGGCGCACAGGTACCGATCCAGGGCCTCGACGCCGCAACGGAACTCCTCCCGAACGTGCTCCGAAGACAGCGCCTCGACCCGCCATGCGCTCACGGTTGACCGAACCGGCTGGCCCACGCCTCGCGCAACGCCGGCGTCGGCTCCGGCGGGTTGTCCAGCGCCGCCGCCAGTTGCTCGCTCTCGCGACGGGTGACCGTCAGCCGGTGGTAGTCCCGCACCGCCTGGTTGGCCGCCTCGACCACGGTGGCGGTGACGAAATCGCTCAGGCTGCGTCCGGTCAGGTCGCAGGCCGCCTGAATCAGGGCCTTCTGCGCCGCCGTCAGGCGGGCCTCCAGCCGTTCGGTCTTCGCCGACCTGGATGTCTCGCCGATGCCCATGGGACTCTCCGTACCGTTCATAGTGTACGGCGACCCGTCGTACATATCAAGGGCGGCGCGCGGCGCTCCACGGCTGTACCCGTTTCCGGCCAGGCTACGGCTGCGGCAAGCGTTGTCGCAGTTCCCCAATCGCTCGCTCGTCCTCGGCATCGGCCGCGTGCTCACACTACCGGAAGCGATGAAAGCGTTTGTGCTGCTGCCGAGGCGGTGGGTGGTCGAGCGGAGCTTCGCCTGGCTGGCCCGGTTCCGGCGTCTGGCGCGGGACTACGAGCGACTTCCCGAGACGTTGGCGGCGCTGCGCTTCGTGGTCTTCAGCACTCTGTTGCTGGTCCGGGCGGCGCTCTTTCCTGCGATGGTGGCGAGTCAATGACAGGCGCTAGTCCGGGACCAGCACCAGCACCGGCGCGGAGGGATGGCCGATGGTGGTCTCCTTGCCCTCCGGCGTGGTGCTCATCACCGGGATGTCCCAGGCCGGGCCGCCGAAGTGGCCGGTGATCCGGGTCGCGCCGTCGCGCACCTCGCACTTGACGCTGCTCTGATCGGCGAACGGCTGGTGCGGCGAGAGGCGCAGGTGGTGCTCGCCGGGCACCGTCACGTCGAAGTCTCCCTGCCGCAGGATGGCCATCGCGCCGCGGGAGCTGAACGGGGTGAAGCCGTCGTAGCGCACGCCGTCGAGCGTCAGCACCCAGCGGTTGGCGTCAAGATCGGCCTCCATCACCGCGCCGGTGTCGTACCGGGTGACGAACCGGGCGCCGGTCTGGTCGAGGTCGGTCACCCGGGCGTCGGCCACCTTCGACCAGGCCACGTTCTGATTGAAGAAGTAGCGCGCGTAGCGGATCCAGGCGCGCTCGGGACCTTGCGGGTTCCAGTCCCAGTAGCCGACGCCGTAGACCATGCCGACGCACCAGTTCGGGTCGGGATTGCGCAGCTCGTACCAGCCGCAGCCGTAGTAGCCCGACCCCCCGAACAGGACCGGCAGCAACGGCACGCTCTGTTGGCCGGCTTTCCGCTCCCAGGTCCGCTGCATGAGCACTCTGGGCGGGAAGACCGCGTAGGCGCCGTAGTCGACCACGTCCTGGACGCCCTCGATCAGCCCTTCCCCGGCCACCGACAGGCCGTGAACGCGGCGCAGATAGTCGGCGATGGTCCGCTTGGCCGCGGTCTCCAGCTCCGGCGTGGTCGGCGCCTCAGGCCGGTAGCCGCAGCGGGCGAACGCGGTGTAGGTGTCGAGCATCACCGGATCGCCCGGACCCAGGCGGCAGGTCTCGACGATCTGGTCGTAGTGCCGGAAGACCAGTCCCGTCTCGATCCCCCGCCGGTTGTCCAGGTAGTGCTTTTGGTGGTAGGGCAGGCGTTCGCGTCCGTAGGGGTAGGGCTGGTTGTCGGGGTTGCGCTTGATCAGCTCGTCGGGCCAGTCGCCGAGGAAGTTGCAGGGGTAGTCGTGCCCGTAGTAGATGCCGCTGTGCTGGAGATTGCGCCGCAACGGCGCCTTGTACGGCGCGATGTCGTCCATCTGCGGGTTCGGCTCGACGGTGTAGGGATGACCTTCACTGTCCTGGGGGGTGACGAACTTCATCATCCCTTTCATCCACCAGATGCCCTCGGCGAAGTCGATGTCGAGCAGCGGGCCGGTGGCGCGGGCATAGTCGCCCTGTCCCCAGACCTGGTTGTAGACCCGGAACGAGTCGCGCAGAGTGCGGTGCAGCTCGTCGGCGGCGTGGCGTTTGAGGTACCGCTCGCGGTAGGCGATCCCGGCGTCCACCCAGTCCACGCTGCCGTCCCGGTTCGCGTCGCCGGCGGTCTCGACCCGCAGCGCCAGGGCGTCGTGGCACAGGACGGTCTCGAACAGCCTGGTCGCCGGCGGTCGGAAGAGCAGCGCCGCGTCGAGATCGTAGCGCGTGCCGCCGGTGCCCGGGGTGACGGTCCAGCCGAGTTGGTGGCTGAAGGTCAATGGCTTGACGAAGACGATCCGCTCCGGCTCCCGCCAGCCGACGAACCCGGCATTGGTCGCGCCGCCGATCATGTTGTCCGCGTTGCAGTCCCAATGGGCTTCGACCGTCTCGGCCACGTCGGGGTAGGCCAGCCGACCGGAGCCATCAACCAGGTAGTGCGCCGCGTCGTCCTTCGACACGGTCACGGACAGTACCGTCCCGCCGACCGAGATCAGCCGCCAGTCGCCCTCCTCGACCAGCCGGACGACCACCGCCAGGGCATCGCCTTGCGGCACGTAGGCGATGGTCACGACCAGCCCGTGCGCGCGGTAGCGGACCGTGCCGTCGGCGGTCCGCTCGACGGTCCAGGCGGGGTCGGCGCCGGCCACCGTCCGTTGGCCCTCGCGGCTCAGGATCACGAACTGCGGGAAGGTGCCGGCGGCGTACCTGCAACCGCCGATGCCGACCGCGGCCAGCGCCCGGCCGTCGGCGGTCAGGGCCGCCTCGACCGGCCGGCCGACGCCGGCGAACGGCCGGTCTGCCATCAACGGCGAGACGGGCACCTCCACCGCCGAAGCGGGCGCTCCCACGACCAGCAGCCAGACCATCGCGCGCCGAGAAGTCACCCGTCAGCTCCGGAACCCTCGCGAGTTCGGCCGGACGGGCGGCCTCCCTCCCGCCGCCGGCGACATGCTCGATGGCCGGGCAAGTTACCCTCGGTTCAACACGGCGCCGGCACGGCAATTGACACCATCGCCTCCGCTGATGCATAGATGGAGTATCGGGACCTTGCCAGGCCGAGCGTCGTGGCCCGTCCCGAGCCAAGGAGGCCAACATGCGCAAGTGCGCGTTCACCCTGATCGAGTTGCTGGTCGTCATCGCCATCATCGCCATTCTGGCGGCGATCCTGTTCCCGGTGTTCGCCAAGGCCCGAGAGAAGGCGCGCCAGTCGAGCTGCATCTCCAACAACAAGCAGATCGCGCTGGCGACGTTGCAGTACATCCAGGACTACGACGAGACCACGCCGCAGTCGTACATCTCGACCTCGACGCCGCGGCACAGCTACATCGAGTTCATCTCGCCGTACTGCAAGAACAGCCAGATCTTCGACTGCCCGAGCAACACCAACCGCTCGACCATCGTCTACAACGGCACCCGCAGCTATCCGTTCAACGAGCTGCTGTGGATCAGCAAGCTGGGCGACATCAAGTCCCCGGCGGAGACGGTGATGCAGGGCGACGCCACACCGAACACCTACAACGGCGCGTGGTCGTTCTATCGCCCCAGCCGCGGCGAGCGGATCGACGCCAAGGACGGCAGTCAGTACCCGGCCTGGGGCCAGACCACCCCCGGTGCGTCGCCGGACAATGCCCGCTTCGCCTTCGCCGTGCGGCACAACGACACCGGCAACGTGGCCTATGTCGATGGCCACACCAAATCGCACCCCTACTCCGCGTTGTACAACAGCGGGCAGGACACCTACTTCGACAAGAACTGAGGCAGCCTCGGCTCCTTGACGCCCCCGGTCCGCGCGGCTAAGCTGCCGGTGCGACGGAGCGGCGGGCGGCATGGCCACGGACGACGCCAGGGACGGTGACCCGGCCGGCTGGTCGCGCGACGAGGTGGTGTTCGTCCTGCTGGCCGGGCTGTTCGTCCTGCTCTCCCGGCACGCCGTGGTGCCGCGCTATCTGATCGACTGGGACGCGGCCGAGTTCGCCGCGGCGCTGCATCGGTTCGACGTCACCTGGCAGCAGCCGCACCCGCCGGGCTTCCCGTTGTTCGTGGCCTTCGGCCGCCTGGCCTACGCCCTGGTCCGCGACGAGGGCGCCGCGCTGAGCCTGGTCTCCACGCTGGCCTCGGCGGCCACGGTGCCGGTCCTCTACGCCCTGGGCCGGCGCTGGTTCGAGCCGCGCGCGGCTCAGGTCTGGACCATCTGGTGGGCGACCCAGCCGCTGTTCTGGTACTACGGCGCCCTTCCCCTCACCTATCCCTGCGAAGCGCTGGCGGGGCTGGGGCTGGTGTGGTGGTGGAGTCGGGGCTGGTCCTGGGTGGCCCCCACCCCGGGCCTCCCCGTGGACCGGCTCGGGCCAGCCCCCTCCCCGACCCTCCCCGTGGACGGGGAGGGAGTGCCGCTCCGTCCCCCCGCCCGCGGGGGGACTACAGGGGGGGCCGCCCGCGAGGCTCGGCCACCCAACCCTCTCCTCCTCGGCGCGGGCTTCGGCCTGGCCGGTGGCTTGCGGCCGAGCGTCTTGCTGATCCTCGGCCCGCTGTACCTGCTGACCCTCCGCCGCTACCCCGCGGCCGGGCGGGTCGCTTCCCTGCTGGGCGCCGCCGGCGGGATCATCGCCTGGCTGTGGCCGACGGTCGACCTGTCCGGCGGCTGGCACGACTACCGGCTGGCCAGCCAGGTCATGAGCCGGGGTTTCTTTACCTCGGCCAGCGTGTTGGGCGGCAACTGGGCGGGCTCGCTGGCTCACCTGACCAAGCTCGGCGGGGTCTTGTCCGAGCAGTTCGGGCCCGGCCTGGTGCTAATGGCGGCCGGGCTGGCGCTGTGGGTGGCCGAGCGGCGCCGCTGGCCGGCGGCCGTGGCCGGCTGGTGGCTGACCGGCGGGCTGGGCTACTGCGTGCTGTTCCACATGGGTCAGCCGGGGTATCTGCTGGCCTTCCTGCCGCCGCTCGGGCTGCTGCTGGTGACCGTCGCCCGGCGGGCGCTGGCGGGGCATCAGCGGCTCTCCTGGCGGGGCAGCGGCGGGCTGCTGGTCATGGCACTCCTGGCAGCCTGGAACCTGACCGCCTTCCTGGCCGGCAACGGGCCCGCCTCGCTGGCCGCCATCCGCCGCCACGACGCCGCTTGGGCGCACACCGTGACCGCGGTGCGGACCGGCTTCCGGCCCGACCAGGACTGGCTGCTCAGCTACGACCGGTTCCGCCAGGCGGCGCGCCTCCTGCCGGAGTTCCACCATCTCATCCTGACCGACCTGTACCGCCAGCCGGACCGCTTCCCGCCGGGCTCGCTCCGGCCGCACACGGCCTGGCGGGGCGATGTCTCACCGCCGCGGTGGTTCTGGCCCGACGGCGGCGACGGGCCGGTCATCATCCCCGCCGGTGTCCGGCGACTGGTGGTGATCGACCCGCCGCTGCTGTGGGTCTACTCCGGCGACGCGCCGCTCCAGGCGATGGACGAACAGCGCGGGCCGTGGTGGCTGGAGGTCGAGCCGGGCGCGGTGATCGTCCACGGCTACGGCAGTTGGCGGGTCGCGCCGCCGTAACCCCGCCGCCGGAGGAGCGGCCCCCGCGCCGGCGAAGGGCCAACCGAGCGCCCAGCCACCATGAACACGCTGACGGAGGCCCTGCGCCTCTACCAGGACGGGCAGTACCAAGAGGCCGCCAGGCGGCTCCGGATCTTCGTCGAGTTCGACCGGACCAATCCCCAGGCCTGGATGTACTACGGCGCCGCGCTGGGGCAGCTCGGGCGGTGGCACGAGGCGGCCGAGGCGTACCGGAAGGTGGTCAACCTCCATCCCGACGAGGTCTCGTCGCACTGCGACCTGGCCGCGGCGTTGATCGAGACGGGGCAGCTCGACCAGGCCGAGACGGCGCTGTCCGCCGCGCTGGCGGTCGAGCCCAGGCACCCCATCGCCATGGAGTTGCAGGAGCGGCTCCGCCGCCGGATACCCGCGCCCCCGCCCCCCGCCCCCAAAACGGTGTCAGACACCGTTTCCGAAGAAACGGTGTCTGACACCGTTTCCGGCGGTGCGGCGCGGCCGGCGCCCTCGCGGCTGCGGCTGCTGCTGGTCGTCCTGGCGCTGCTGCTGGTGATCACCGCCGTGCAAGTCGCCCGCCTGCCCGGCGAGAAATGGCGCCGCCTTGACCGGGCGGCGACGCTGCTGGACGAAGCGGACGAGGAGCGGCGGAAGCTGGCCGGCTACCCCGGCGAGGATTTCGGGGCGGTGCAGCGGATCGAGGCCCGGCACGACCAGGCGGCCGAGGCGCTACGCTGGGTCGCGACCCATTCGCCGCCGCTGCCCGAGACCGCGATTCTGCAGGCGCGGCTGATCTGGAGTCAGGACCGTGACCGGCTGGCGGCCGAGGACCGGCTCTTTCGGGCCCTCGGCCTGTTGCGCGAACTGCCGGCGCAGCGGCGGCGGCGGTCCGGGTACCGGGCCGACGAGCTGGCCGGGCAGGCTTACCGGATGTTGTCGATCATCGAACTGGCGTCGGCCGCCGGGCCGGAAGCCGACCGGCGGCTGTTCCGCGCCAGGCAGTACCTGAACCAGGCCAGGGCGGCCGATCCGGGCCAGGACTACGGCGACCTTGAGCGGGCCTTGCAGGCGGCCGGCAGGCGGCGATAGCGGTCACGCCTGCGGTGCGTCCAGCTTGTCGCCCAGCTTTCCGCGGAGCGCCATCAGGACGATCTCCACGCACAGGTCGACCGACAGGCTGGCCGGGTTCATGGCCAGGTCGAAATGGAACTTCTCCTTGGCCCGCTCGCCGTAGGCCCGCTCCATCCAGCCCTGTCGCTGCGTCTCGACCTGGTCGATCCGCCGCCGCGCCTCGCGCTCGGACAGTTGCTCCTCGGCGGCCACGGCCCGGACCCGGTCCAGGTACGGCGCGAACAGGCGCACCCGCAGCCCGGCGGCGGGCTCCAGAGCGAGGTGGGCGCCCCGGCCGACGATCACCGCCCGGCCGACCTTGGCGATGGATCCCAAGACCCTGAACAGCGCCGCGGTGTAGTGGTGCTCGGAGACCGTCTCGTCGGTCAGCAGACCCCGCAGCCAGTGCTCCATGTCGTTGCGGGCATGCTCATCGAACGGCTCCAGCAGCCGCTGCTGCAGGTGCGCGTTCTGGGAAATCGCCTCCAGCAGCTCTTTGTCGTAAAGGCTCCAGCCCAGCCGCTCGGCGACGGCCCGCGCCACCTCCGAGCCGTGCGCTCCGTACTGTCTGGAGATGGTCACGTAGGGCATCGGCCCGACCGGCTCGGTTACGGCCGCGACCGCGGGAGCCTGCCGTTCGACTTCCTCACGCGACCGCTCCCGGACGTGGAACATGGTCATCTGCCGCTCGATCAGTCGCGCGGCTCGCTCGCCGGCCAATCTGCTCATCTCGGTACTCCTTTACCCAGCACCATGGCCCGCTGTCTCAGTGATACCCCATTCGGAGGGCGCCTGCAAATACTGCGACGACACGGACGAACACAGACGACGGCCGCGCCCCACTGCCCACTGCCCACTGCCCATCGTCAGTTTGCCGTTCGAACCGCACCTTGTCGGATCGTGGCGTGTCACTTACGATCAGGAGCGCGCGCGCACGGGACAGGAGTCGAGTTGGAGTACCGAGGCATCGAGCTGGATCGCTTTCAGGTCGAGGCGATCGAGGCGATCGAGCGGCATGACACGGTGATCGTCACCGCCCCCACCGGGGCGGGCAAGACGGTCATCGCCGAATACGCCATCGAGACCTATCTGCGCGAAGGCCGGCGAATCATCTACACCGCGCCCATCAAGGCCCTCAGCAACCAGAAGTACCGGGATTTCTCCAACGCCTGGGGCGACCGGATCGGGATCGTCACCGGCGACGTCAGCATCAACCCGCTGGCGCCGGTGTTGATCATGACCACCGAGATCTTCCGCAACACCATCTTCGACGATCCTGCCCGGCTGGACGACGTCGAGTACGTCATCCTCGACGAGATCCACTACATCAACGACATCCAGCGCGGAACCGTCTGGGAAGAGAGTCTGATCTTCGCCCCGCAGCACATCGGCTTCGTCTGCCTCAGCGCGACCATCCCCAATCTGGAGGAATTCGCGAGCTGGCTGCGCGAGGTCCGGCCGGTCCTGGCGGTGACGATTGTCGAGGAGTCCGAGCGGCCGGTGCCGTTGGAGCACCATCTGTGGCTCCCCGGCGTGGGCAAGGCCAGCCTCAAGGAGTTGCGCCGGCTGGCCGGCGCGGCCGCCGAGAAGCACCGTCGGCTGCGGCAGCAGGAGGTCAAGCGCGTGCTGGGCGCCGGGCAGCGCGACCCGGCCGGCCGCGGCGACCTGGTCTGGCACCTCGACCAGCTCGGCCGTCTGCCCTGCCTCTATTTCTGCTTCAGCCGCATGGCCTGCGAGGACAACGCGGCCCGGCACATCGGCCACGAACTGCTCACTCCCGATGAGCAGGCGGCGATGCTGGCGCTGTACGACGACCTGCGCCACCAGTTCGGGCTGGACGACGACTCGAACGCCGAGCGGGTGCGCAATCTGGTCGCCCACGGGGTGGCCTACCACCACGCCGGGATGCTCCCGATGCTCAAGGAGGTGGTCGAGCGGCTGTTCACCACCGGCCTGCTGAAGCTGTTGTTCACCACCGAGACGTTCGCGGTGGGGGTCAACATGCCGGCCTGCACGGTGGCCTTCGAAAGCCTCGAAAAGTACGACGGCGTGGACACGCGCTATCTGCTCACCCGCGAGTACCACCAGATGGCCGGGCGAGCCGGCCGGCGCGGGATCGACGACATCGGCTACGTCTACTCCCGGCTCGACCCCAGTTCGGTCGATCCGGACCAGATCGAGCGCATCTTGAGCGGCCGGGTCGAGCCGACCGAGAGCCAGTTCAACCTCAGCTACAGCAGCGTCCTGAGCCTCTATGATCGGTACGGCGAGGGCATCTTTCAGGTGGTCGAGAAGAGCTTCGCCAACTACCAGAACCTGAGCCGCGTGCAGGACCTGGCCGACGAGTTGGAGGAACTGCGCGCCGAGTCGGTGCCGGAGGTCGACTGCTTCAAGCACGAGCCGAAGAGCATCCGCCGCTACCTGGCCTCCCTGGAGGAGCTGCGCCGGGCCAAGAACCGCGCCGATGGGGAGCGGCGGCGGGTCGAGCGACGGCTGAGCGGCAAGAAGCAGCGGAAGCGGCTGGAAGACGAGCTGCGCTCGTTGCAGGAGCCGATCCGCCGGCTGGAGCGCAAGCTGGAAGAGAGCCTCTGCCACGCCTGCCCGCGGAAGAAGGTCTGCGGACAGGTGCAGCGGGTGATCAACAACCACTTCGAGCAGGCCGACGGTTTGGAGCGCGCCATCCTCCGCGCGAAACACCATCAGTTCGATCAGGTCTCCCGCCGGCTGACCCTCCTCCGCGAGTTCGCCTACGTCGACGAGGACGGGCTGACCGCCAAGGGGCACATGGCCGCCTCGCTGTACGGCTTCGAGCTGCCCATCACCGAGCTGTTCTTCGCCGGCTTCTTCGAGAACATGAACGAAGTCGAGATTGTCGCCCTGATGTGCGCGGTGGTGTTCGAGAGCAAACGCTCGGTGTGGTACCAGCCACTGGGCGACGCCGAGCTGCGGATGTTCCTGCGCGAAGCCGCGCTGGTGGTCAAGCAGATCGAGCGCCGGGAGTTCGAGCTGGGCATCGACGGCGGGCTTGAGCCGCTGGACGACTCGTTGACCGAAGCCGCCGTGGCCTGGACCCAGGGACTGAGCCTGGAGGAACTGGAGCAGCACACCGACGCCAGCGACGGGGACGTCATCCGGACCTTCCGCCACGCGGTGGACCTGTTGCGCCAGTTCCGGCGCTGCCTGAACGACCATCCGCTGCTGCGCGACCGAGTCGATAGCTGCGTCAGGCTGATGAAGCGCGACGAGGTGGACGCCGAGCGGCAGCTTCGGCTAGGCCACCAATGGGATCGCCGGCACGCGGCTCAGCCGCCGTCCGAGGACGCCTCCGAAGTGTCTTCCTGAGGCGCACTCTGGGCGTCGGCGTCCTTGCGCTGCGCCCGGACTTCCTTGCCCCGGTGCCGGACGATCTCCCCCTCGACCAGGTAGATGACATCCTTGGCGATGTTCGTGGCGTGGTCGGCGATGCGCTCCAGGAAGCGCGACACGCCCATCCAGTGCAGGATGGCCTCGACTTCGTCGCCGTTGTCGTGGATCCGCGACTTGGCGTTGCGGTACATGTCACGGTGGTACCCGTCGACCTCGCGATCGCTGCCCCACACGTCACGGGCCAGGTCGGAATCCAGCCCGATCACCGCGTCGATGGCGCGGGCCAGCATCCACTGCGCCCGATCGGCCATGCGGTGGAACTCGAACGGCAACTCGATCCGCGGCAGCGACGACAGGTCCCGCGAGCGCTGGGCCATGTTGACCGCCAGGTCGCCGATTCGCTCCAGCTCGTCGTTCATCTTCAGCACGGTGACGATCAGCCGCAGGTCGTTGGCCACCGGCTGGTGGAGCGCCAGGATCTTGAGACACTCCTCCTCGATATCGACTTCCATGGAGTCGACCTCTCGGTCGCACTCGATCACGTCGCAGGCCAGCACGGCGTCGCGCCGGTCGAGCGAGCTGACCGCCTTCTGAAGGCTTTCCTCGACCATCGCGCTGAGCCCCAGGATCTGCTTCTTGAGCTTGCCAATCTCTCGTTCGAGGTGCCTGGACATGGTGCTCCTTCGAGCGGCCCGGAGGATCAGCCGAACCGGCCGGTGATGTAGTCCTCGGTCTGCTTCTCGGTCGGGTTGGTGAACAACTGCTGCGTCGGTCCGTGCTCGACCAGGTTGCCCTCGTAGAGGAACGCGGTCAAGTCGGACACCCGCGCGGCCTGCTGCATGTTGTGGGTGACGATGATGATCGTGTACTCGCTGCGCAGCGCGTCGATCAGGTCCTCGATGCGCTGCGTCGAGCGGGGATCGAGCGCCGAGCAGGGCTCGTCCATGAGAATCACTTCGGGATCCATGGCCATCGCCCGGGCGATGCACAGCCGCTGTTGCTGACCGCCCGACAGCGCCAGACCGCTTTCGTGCAGCCGGTCCTTGACCTCGTCCCACAGCCCGGCGTGCCGCAGCGAGCGCTCGACGAGCTCGTTCAGCCACTGTTTCCGGTTCTGCCGCGGCGCCAGCCCGTTGATCGACGGGCCCCAGGCGATATTTTGGTAGACCGACTTGGGGAACGGGTTGGGCTTCTGGAAGACCATCCCGATCTTCCGCCGGACCTCGACCGGATCGATCTCTCGGCCGAACAGGTTCCGCCCGTGGTAGAGCACCTCGCCCTCGATGGACAGACCCTCGATGAACTCGTTCATCCGGTTGAAGGTCCGCAGCAGGGTGCTCTTCCCACAGCCGGACGGGCCGATCAACGCGGTCACCTGCTTCTGCGGGAGGTGCAGCGTGACGTCCTTGACGGCGGGGTTGCCGCTGTACTTCACGTACAGGTTCCTGGTCTCGAGGACCGTGCGGTGGGCTACCGGCTCCGGCACGGTCGGCGGCGCCTCGGGGGCTGTTGCGCTCATGTTCACCACTTACGGTTCCTTTCGGCCCGGTTGCGGATGATGATGGCCACCGCGTTCATCGACAGGAGGATCACCAACAAGACGATGATCCCCGAGGCGGCGACGGCGTGGAACTCCTGTTGCGGCCGGGAGGCCCAGTTGTAGATCTGGATGGGCAGCACGGTGAAGCCGCTGCGGAGACTGGTGGGCACAAAGGCAACATAGGTCAGGGCGCCCAGCATGATCAGCGGCGCGGTCTCGCCGATGGCCCGCGACAGGGCCAGGATGATGCTGGTCAGAATCCCGGGCGAGGCGGCCGGCAGCACGTGGTGACGCACCGTCTGCCAGCGCGTCGCGCCCAGCGCGAACGAGGCCTGCCGGAGCGACAGCGGCACCGCCCGGATGGCCTCCCGGGAGGCGATGATGATCACCGGCAGGATCAGCAGGGTCAGGGTCAGCGCGCCGGCGACCAGGCTGCGACCCAGGCCCAGGCCGCGCACGAACAGGACCAGGCCCAACATGCCGTAGACGATCGACGGCACCCCGGCCAGGTTGTTGATGTTGATCTCGATCAGGGTGTTCAGCCGGCTCGGCTTGGCGTACTCCTCGAGATAGATCGCCGCCGCCACGCCCAGCGGGACGCTGACCGCGGCGGTCAGGAACATGATGTAGATGGTCCCGAAGAGGGCCGATTTGACCCCGGCGCTGCTCGCCCGGCGGGACGGGAAGTGGTTGAGGAACTGCCAGCTCAGGCCGGACAGGCCCTGGATCGCGATGGAGATGAGCAGCACCAGCAGCAGCACGATGGCCGCCAGGCACATCCCGCGGCAGAGGTGTGCGAACCAGCGCTCGTGGCGCTTGCGCCGGCGGAGATGGCGCGCGGTGGCCTCGGCCAGGGCGGTGGCGGACATCAGTCGTAGACCTCCCGGTACCGGCGCAGGATCCGGTGCGCGAACAGGTTCAGGCCGAGGGTGATCAGGAACAGCAGCATCCCCACCGCGAAGATGGTCTGGTACTCGATCCCGCCGGCCGGAGTGTCGCCCAGGCTGACCTGAACGATGTACGCCGTCATGGTCTGGACCGGTCCGAACGGGTTGAGCGACATGCTCGGCTGGGCGCCGGCGGCCAGGGTCACGGCCATGGTCTCGCCGATGGCTCGGGAGAGCGCCAGGACGAACGAGGCCAGACAGCCGGACAGGGCGGCCGGGAAGACCACCTTGACCGACACCTCCATCCGCGTGGCGCCCAACGCGTAGGCCCCTTGCCGGATCGCTTCCGGGACCGCTCGGAAGGCGTCGTCGCAGAGGGACGCGACCATCGGCAGGATCATGATCCCGATCACGATGGAGGCGCTGGCGGCGTTGAACACCTGGGTGCCGGGAACGATCTTCTGCAGCGCCGGGGTGACCACGGTCAGGGCGAAGTAGCCGTAGACCACCGTGGGAATGCCGGCCAGGACTTCCATGATGGGCTTGATCATGGCCCGGAACCGGCGGTCGGCGTACTCGGTCAGGTAGATGGCGCTGCCCACGCCGAAGGGGATGGCGATCACCGCCGCCCCGGCGGTGACCAGCATCGTCCCGCAGACCAGCGGCAGAACGCCGAACGATTGCGGCCTGAGCAGCGGGGCCCAGCGGGTGCCGGTCAGGAACGACCAGACCGAGTGCAGCTTGAAGAAGCCGTAGGCCTGGGTGGCCAGAACGACGACGATGCCGATGGTGACCGCGACGGAGAGAGCCGCGCAGAGCGCCAGGATCACCCGGATCGCCTCCTCGCGGAGATCGATGGGCGCGCCGGGCGTGCTGGTTTGGCTGCTCGCCATCGCGGTCACCTCTCGGGCATCGTTACGGGGTCGTGGGCGCCGGAGCCGCCGGAGCGGACTCCTTGGCCAGAAGGTCCTCGATCTTCACGCCCGGCTGCGAGCCGCCGCTGAAGACCGAGCCCGTGACGCGGTCCGTGTACCGCTTCAGACCCGCGTCGTAAGCGGCCTGCGGCAGCGCCGTGTAGCCGACTTCCTTGAGCAGCCCGGCGACCTTCGTGAGGTAGTACTTCACGAACGTGTCGACCTCGGGCCGCTCGGCCGCCGCCTTCTTGACGTAGATGAAGATCGGCCGCGACAACGGCTGGTAGCTGCCGTCGTTGATGGTCGTGTCCGAGGGGGCCACCGGGCCCTGGCCGCCGTCGACCGGGACGAGCTTCAGCTTGTCCTGGTTCTCGGCGTAGTAGGCGAAGCCGAAGTAGCCCAGGGCGCCTTGGTCACCGGCGATGCCGGTCACCAGCACGTTGTCGTCCGTGCTCGGGGTGTAGTCGCTGCGGCACTCGCCTTCCTTGCCGCAGATCGCCTCGGTGAAGTAGTCGAAGGTGCCCGAGTCGGTGTCGGGACCATAGAGGTGAAGCTCCTCTTCCGGCCAGCCGGCGCGGACCTCGCTCCACTTCTTGATGGTGCTGCCCGGCTCCCAGATCTTCTTCAGTTCGTCCACCGTCAGGTGGTCGACGAAGGTGTTGGCCGGGTTGACCATCACCGCCAGCCCGTCGTAGGCCACCGGCAGCTCGATGAACTCGATGCCGCCCGTCTGGGCCGCAACCATTTCCTTGTCCTTGATCGGCCGCGAGGCGTCGGAGATGTCGGTCTCTCCGGCGGTGAACTTCTTGAAGCCACCACCGGTCCCGGAGATGCCGACGGTCACGTGGACGTTGGCGGCCAGCTTCCCGAACTCCTCGGCCACGGCCTCGGTGATGGGGTAGACGGTGCTCGAGCCGTCGATCTTGATCTCGCCGCTGAGATTCGGGTCGACCGCCACCTCCGCCGACGCGGCCGGCTCGGCCGGCATCGGCTCGGGCGGCATGGCGTCCGTCGGGGGCTCAACCGGCTTCTGCGCGCAACCAACCAGCAGGGCCATCCCCACCAGCAGGCTCAGCGCCAGAACCTTCTTCATTCCTCACGCTCCTTGCAGGCTGTCGCTGCGTTGTCGCGGGCAGGCTAAGGCGGCACGGTTAGGGAATCATTAGGGTCTCGTCACCGTTTCCCAGCGCCTGGGTGAACCAGGCCGTGGGTCGGGGTACCGCGGTGGTCTCTGGTCGTTCCTGTCCGGCGGTGCGGGTGCGGGTCAGCGGTCTGCTCGGCTTGACATCAGACCGCCGGGTGACTATACTCCGGGTTGTCGCGGACCTCACTGGAGCCGTAGTTCAGTCGGTTAGAACGCTGGCCTGTCAAGCCAGAGGTCGCGGGTTCGAGTCCCGTCGGCTCCGTCCCTCACCCTTCCGACCGTGACCGGCCGGATCACGCCCCGCCGTGGACCAGCGCCGCCAGCCGTCGCCAGCGCCAGCGTCGAGCGGGCGCCAGGACGCAGGCCAGCGCGGCGAACAGCACCGCATCCCGCCGCGGCCCCACCGCACTGGTCCACTCCACCAGCCGATCGACATACCCGTCGACCAGGTGCCAGGCCAGCCGCGGCCGGCGTAGCGCCCAGCCGTCCCGAAGCAGGTACCGGCCGACCACCCGCGCCTGACAGCGCCGGCCATGCTCGACGATGTGACGCGGCAGCAGCCCGCGGCGGACGGTGTAGTTGAGCAGGATGTCCGGCACGCCGACCATCGCCGCCGGGCCGTAGGCGGCCAGCAGGCGGAGGAACAGGTCCCAGTCCTGCGAGCGGCGCAGGCTCTCGTCGAATCCGTTCAGGGCCAGCAGCGCGTCGCGGCGGTAGATGACCGAGCTATGGACCACCGCGTCGTCGGCGCCGAGCAGCCGCTCGGCCACCTCGACCGGCGGGCCGGCCTCCTTGAGGGTCATCCCGTCGCGCAGGTAGCGCACGCCGGTGCAGCTCCACTGGGCCTCGGGCCGGCCGGCGAGCGCGGCGAGCTGCACCGCCAGCTTGTCCGGCGGCCACCAGTCGTCGGCGTCCAGGACGGCGATCCACTCGGCCCCCGCGTGGCGCCAGCCCACGTTCCGCGCCGCGCCCGAGCCGCGGTTGCGGGCCAGCCGGTAGGACTGAAAGCGCGGGTCGTCGGCCGTCCGGCGGCGCATCACCCGGGGCGTCGCGTCGGTCGAGGCGTCGTCGATCACCAGGCACTCCCAGTCGGGCCGGGTCTGGGCCACGACCGAGTCGAGCGCGCGGTTGAGACAGTCGGCGTTGTTGTAGGTGGCGACGATCACCGACACCGCCGGCCGGCCCGTCATGACCCCGGCCGCTGGCCGCGCTCGGCCGGCACGAAGCGGCCGGCGCGCAGCTCGATCACCCGATCGACTCCCCGCAGCGCCGACGACTGGTGGGCGATGATCAACGCCGTCCGGTCGGCCATCAGCCGCTGCAGCGCCTCCTGGACCAGGGCCTCGGTCTCCGGGTCGATATGCGAGGTGGCCTCGTCGAGAATCAGCACCCGCGGGTTGCGGAGCAGGGCTCGGGCGATGGCCAGCCGTTGTTTCTGCCCGCCCGAGAGCTTCACCCCCTGATCGCCGATATAGGTCTGGTAGCCGTCCGACAGCCGCTCGATGAACCGGTGTGCGTTGGCCGCGACGGAGGCCGCCTCGACCTCTTCGTCGGTAGCCTCGAGCCGGGCATAGGCGATGTTCTCCCGCACCGTGCCGCTGAACAGGCCGACGTCCTGGGGCACGATGCTGACCGCCGCCAGGAGCATCTCCGGCGGGATCGCGGCGATGTTCACGCCGTCCAGCTCGATGGCCCCTGCCTGCGGGTGATAGAGACCCAGCAGCAGGCTCGCCAGGGTCGACTTGCCCACCCCGCTCTCGCCGATCAAGGCGACCTTCTCGCCCGGCCGGAGGACCTCGCTGGCGCCGTCCAGGACCAGCGTCCCGTCGGGGTAGGCGAACCGCACGTCGGCGAACCGGACCTCGCCGCGCCAGTCGCGGGCGGGAAACTCCGCGGCCGTGGGCGGGTCGGGCATGGGCGGCTCGTGGATCAGGTCGAGCAGCCGGCGGCCGGCGCCGGTGGCCTGCTGGTAGCGCGTATAGGCCATCGACAGGCTGGTCAGCGACGAGCGCATGGTCTGCAAGTAGGCGATCAGCGCGATCAGCGTCCCGACCTCGATGTGCCCGCCGGCGATGCGGTAGCCGACGATGCCCAGGATGAGGGCGAAACCGACCAGGATGGTGGTTTCGGTGACGAACTCGATCACCGCGTTCAGCGCCGCGTTCTGCAGCCGCAGGCGGAGCGAGGCGGCGTTGATCTCCTCGAACCGCCGGATCTCGTGCTCCTGGCGGTGGAAGGCTCGCACGATGCGGATGTTCCAGACCGCTTCCAGGAACAGCGTGGTCAGATGCGAGAGGGTCTGCTGATTCTCTTCGTTGAGCCGCCGCAGCTTGTCGCGGGTGCGGGAGATGACCAGGTACAGGAGCGGGAACACGCCCAGCGTGACCGCGCCCAGAATGGGGTCGAGCAGGAACACCAGCAGCACCGCCCCGGTAACCGTCAAGGGCGCGGTGAAGAGCTGGACCATGCCGTCGTGGAGCAGGAACTGGAGGGCGGTCACGTCGTTGGTGACGTTGGACACCAGGATGCCGGTGCGCTGGTCGTCGAAGAACTCCAGCCGGAGCCGGTGCAGGTGGCCGTAGACGTCGCGCCGGATATCCACCGCCAGCCGTTGCGTGACCGAGGTGGCGAGATAGCTGGCCAGCGACTGGCAGACGCGGCGGAGCAGGAAGACGATGATCAAGGCGGCGATCAGCGCCGCCAGGAGCTCCAGCCGCTCCGCCCGCGGGACCCGGCCGACGAGCACGTCGTCGGTGAGTTTCTTGAACAGCAGCGGGACCACCAGGTTGAAGCCGCTGACGATGATGGACAGCAGCGCCGCGCCGATGATGGCCTGCTTGCGGCGAGCCAGGTGGGTGAGGAACGGCGCCAGGGTCGACCAGCCGCGGGTCACAGGAATCTGGCCAGATAGGACCGCACGGCCGCGGCGTTGGCCGGGGTGACTCCCCCCGCCACCACCGTCACGTCGGGCGCCTCGCGGCGCAGGGCCGCGAAGACGGAGTCGAGCCGCGCCGCCCCGGTCGGCGACGGCGCCGCGGCGTGGCCGGCGGCGTCCGGCTCGCTGAGGGTGACCACCGCCAGCGCGTCGCCGATTCGTTCCAGCACCTCCTGCTCGCCCAGGCCGTGCCGCTCGGCGACCCAGCCCAGGTCCAGCGAGAGGCTCAGCAGATCGCTCGGCACCGCTTCCAGCAGCGGCTCGGCCTGATCGAGATCGCGGATGGCCATGTTCGGGCCGAGCTCCACGACTAGCTCCACCTGCCTTTCCTCGGCGCTGTCCATGACCTTTTCGAGACATTCGATGGCCGGGGTCCAATCGTCGCCGTTGCCGGCGGTGGTGACCACCAGATCCGTACCCAGGGCGTCGGCCACGCGCATCACCTCCAACAAAGGCGCCGCCGCCGCCGCGCCCTGGACCAGCGGCACCTGCACGCCCACCGCGGCCACCACCACGCCGACGCGCTCGAACTGGTCGCCGATGCGTTCGGCCAGAGCCTCCGTCAACCCACCGTCGGCGACCGTCAGCCGCCACAGGTCCAGATCCAGGTGCACCGCGTCGTACCCGGCCTCGGCCACCGCCGCGGCCACCTCGTCGATGGCCATGTCACCGTACATGCCGGTTCGCAGTGCCAGGTTCATCCCGCGCTCTCCTCGCCAATGAAACGGCCGCCCACGGCCGGTGGGCCCCCCGAGTGGACCGGGCGCGGCCTTCGTCGCGGCTGGATGCCTTCCTCTTCGGTCTGGGAAGGCAGGCTTTGTGATGCGGGAGGCGACGGACACGGGCGACGACCAGGTGGTCCGCCGGGGCACCGCTCCTGCCTACTGCCCTTCAGTGGCCAGGCAGGCGGCGCCGAGGAGCTGGGCGTCGAGGCCCCGGCTGGCGGCTTCCAGACGGAGGTGGTCGCGACGGGAGGCCATCAGGTAAGGTCGCGCGGCCGCGGCCACCGGCACGGTGAGGGCCGGGCCGGCCAGCGACACCCCGCCACCGATGACGATCAGGTCCGGGTCCAGCGCGTTGTGGATGCCCGCCACTCCTCGGCCGAAGTCCGCCCAGACCTCGGCCAGCACTCGGCTTGCCAGCGGATCGCCCTCGGCGGCGGCGGCGAACACTTCCCGCGCGCCCGGGACCCGGCCGTCGACCAGAGTCCCGGCCAGGGCCGAGTCGCCCCCGGCCAGCGCCTCGGTCGCCCTTCGGGCGATGGCCGTGCCGCAGCACATCACCTCGAGACAGCCTCGCCCGCCGCACGGACAGTCCGGGCCGTCGGGCCGGACGCACAGATGGCCCAGCTCGCCAGCCAGTCCGCGCGTCCCGCGAAGCAGCCGCCCATCGCTCAGAATACCGCCGCCGATGCCGGTCGAGCAGGTCAGGAACACCAGCGTGTGAACGGTTCCCCAAGTGCCGTACCGCGCCTCGCCCACCGCGCCGCAGTTGGCGTCGTTCTCGATCACCGCCGGCACGCCCAACTCCGACGACAGCTCGCCGGCCGGGTCCAGCTCGGACCAGCCGCCGACGTGGATGCTGCGGATCCGGCCATCGTTGCCGACCGGCCCGCCGAACGAGACCCCCACCGCCTCGGCCCCGTGGCGACGGGCCAGCGCGACGGCGCCGCGCCGCACCACCGGCCAGTACCCGGCCGCCTCCCGCCCCGGATTCGCGACCTCGACCCGCTCCGCTACCCGGCCCTCGCGGACGACCGCCAGAAATGCCCGCGAGCCGCTGATGTCCAGAGCCAGCACCGGCCCTCCGGCCATGGCCGCCTCCCCGTCAGAGCGTGATCATCCGTCCGCCGCGGATGCTGGCGAAAATCGAGGTGATGATCCGCGTCGCCTGCGTCGCGGCGTGGGCGCCCGGATCGGCCGGCCCGCGGCCGGACACGGCCTCGACGAAGGTCCTGAGAATGCCCAGATCGCCCTCGATCACCGATCGGTCGTCGGTCCCGGCCAGGTCCGCGGCGCGGACCTCCTCGGGCTCCTGCCCGCGCCGGTAGAAGACCGCGCGGTGGAGCCGTGAATCCATGTGGACGGCCAGCCCGTCGCGGCTCCAGGCCTGGAAGAAGAACTTCGAGAGGTACCTGTTTTCGCCCAGGTCGCCCTGCACCAACGACGCCACCACGCCGTTGTCGAAGCCGATGGTGGCGGCGACGTTGTCGATCACCTCGGGGTGCTGTCCGGAGAAGGTACCGCCGTGCCCGGCGACGGTGGCCGGCTCGCCGCCGGCCAGGAAGCGCAGCAGGTCGGCGGTGTGGCAGCCCTGCGACAGGACATTGCCGCCGCCGATGCCGGGCTGCGTGGCCCAGTTGGTCGGCGGCCAGGTGTTGTCGACCATCTGGCCGGTCAGCAGCCAGGGCGTGCCGAGGCGCTCCTTGACCAGCTTGACGACGGGGCAGCAGTGGAGCTTGAAGCCGGTCACCAGGACCACCCCGGCCTGCTCGGCGGCGGCGCCGATCTGCTCGCACTCGGCCACCGTCAGAGCCAGCGGCTTCTCGACGAACAGGTGCTTCCCCGCCTCGGCGGCGGCCAGGCAGAACGGCGTGTGGGTGTCGTGCCAGGTGCAGATGAACACCGCGTCCAGGTCCGGGTCAGCCCAGATCCTCTCGACCTCGGTGGTGGCGTACTCGCCGCCGTACTCGGCCAGGGCCGCCTCGGCGCCCTCCTGCCGGACATCGGCGTAGGCCACCATGCGGATGTCGTCCATCCCTTGCGCCAACCGCGCGTACAACTTGCCTCGGCTGCCACACCCGACCACCGCGGCCCGGATCGCTTCCGCCATGCTCCAGCTCCTTCCGGCAGCGCAGTCTACGCCGGGCACGCGCCGACGGCAAGGGCGGCGCTCGGCCGCGTCGCCCTTGACGATCCGGCTGGTGAACCCCTATACTGAAGGCCGTCGACACGTCTTCATCAGCTTCCGGGCGACCAGTCATGAAACGCCTCCGCCGCCGACTTCGACCCGTTTCCGTGGTCCGCTGGGTGATCGTCCTGACCCTCACCATCGACGCGCTGACCGTCGGGCTGGTCGCCGGCCTGTACGCCACCGTCGCCCCGCTGGTGCCGGACGAGGCCGAGTTGGAGCGGTACCGGCCGAACGAGACCACCAAGATCTACTCGCGCGACGGCGAGCTGCTGGCGTCTCTGTTCGAGGAGAACCGGCAGGTGGTCACGCTGGACCGGATGCCGCACTGGCTGGTCCAGGCCACCATCGCCATCGAGGACGAGCGGTTCGAGGAGCATCCGGGCGTCGACCCCCGCGGCGTGGCACGCGCCATCCGCGAGAACTTCGGCGGCGGGATGCAGGGCGGGAGCACCATCACTCAGCAGTTGGCCCGCGACATCTACCTCTCCCGCGAGCGGACCATCGCCCGCAAGCTGCAGGAGATGACCCTCGCCCTGCGGATCGAGCGCCGGTTCTCCAAGGAGGAGATCCTGCAGCTCTACATGAACCAGATTTGCTACGGCCACCGCGCCTACGGCGTGCAGGCCGCGGCCGACACGCTCTTCGGCAAGCCGCTTGACCAGCTCACCCTGGGCGAGTGCGCCCTGATCGCCGGCCTGGCGCGCAACCCGCAGGGGTACAGCCCGATCCTCCACCCGGAGCGCTCGGCCCGCCGCCGCGACGTGGTCCTGGCCAAGATGCTGGAGTTGGGGTTCATCACCCGGGCGCAGTACGACCAGGCCAAGGCCGAGCCGGTCAAGACCGGCGGGCCGAAGACCGAGCGGTGGAAGCTCAAGAACTACCGCGCCCCGTGGTTCACCACCTATGTCATCCAGGAACTGGTCGACCGCTACG